>Ga0316205_10003250_pt1 | contig 15622 bp, 20 predicted proteins | sample 3monthpyrite_MG_FD_204941 | JGI IMG/M metagenome (GOLD analysis project Ga0316205, IMG submission 204941) | Microbial mat bacterial communities from mineral coupon in-situ incubated in ocean water Damariscotta River, Maine, United States -... | ecosystem: Environmental > Aquatic > Marine >... | reverse complement strand
GGTACAGGTGAATTTACTTACAAACAATTCGATGCCGCACTGGCACAAAACATGAAACAACGTGGCCCCTTTGTTAACCGTGGCCTTCAAGATTGGTATTTTATTGATGATAAGGAATTTGGTGCACCTGCCAAAGGTGGCGTCATCGATTTCTTGCTGCGTCACCCAAATGGCATCAGCAAAGCCAATGGTGAAAAATGGGACGACAATGGCAAGCTCATGTGGGGCAAACCACTTAAACAAAAACTAAAAACTGCGTTTGCTGAAACCAAATACCTACGCTTTGAAGTGTTTAACGACTGGTTACCGACCGATGATTGCTTTGTTAGCTTGGATCCGACAGTTAAAGATAAATGGGGCAGCCCGGTTGCTAAGATCCGACTCGGTTATCACGACCATGATTTAAAAGTTGGCCGTTACCTTGCAGACAAATCAGAACAAGTCCTACGCCAGATGAATGCGAGTAATGTTCGCTCCAGTGTCAGTGGCGCGCCACCGCCTAACTTGGTTGCCGGTGGTTGTCGTTTTGGTAATGATCCAGCTACTTCTGTATTAAATGCCGACTGCCAAGCCCATGATGCTGAGAATTTATACGTAACCGATGGCAGCTTCATGCCAACCGGTGGTAGTGTGCCTTATACATGGACGATTTATGCGAATGCATTTCGGGTTGCTGATATTATTAAGACACGACTGTAGTTTTGAAAAAGAAGGGAGCCAGTCAATCTGGCCCCCTGTCATTGTTTGACTATGCGGCTTTAGAAGACTCTGGCTGATGTTCGAGCGCATTGTTGGATGTTTGTATTTCAATACGCTTTGGTTTCATTTCCTCAGGAATTTCCTGCTTTAACTCTATCGACAGCAAACCATTATTTAAACTAGCGCCTGATATTTCCATATGCTCGGCCAGATTAAATTTGCGCTCAAAGGCACGTGCCGCAATTCCTCGGTAGAGATAATTACGATCACTTTTATCCACTTTTTTACCGCCTTTCACAGTCAGTACGCCACGTTCAACCTGGACATCAAGTTCATCATTTTCAAACCCGGCCACCGCCAGCGTTAGCGAATAACGGTTCTCTTCCAGCGCCTCAATATCATAGGGAGGATAACTGGATCCGTTCTGATCGGTTTGATAGGCACCATCTAAGATAGCTGCCAGGCGATCAAAACCAATTGTGTTTCGATACAGGGGTGATAAATCGATTGTCTTCATCATATATTCTCCTTATAGAAGCAATAAAATTTAATAACAACCTATGTTGCTAAGCTCAGGCCGTTCACTGAGTGACCCGGCCTCGTATCAAAAAATATGGATGAGATTTAATTTTTCAAGAGGAATTTTGAAAAAAATCGAGACCAAAAAAAATAAATTTGAGACTAAATTAGGGAGAGACTAGGATTATCAATGCGCAAGCTTGGCACTAGCAATACGATTTAAACTTACACCTGACTCTGCTGCTTCCATAGCAAGGTGTCTATGAACCTCTGGTGGAACACGTACCATAAATTTACCGCTGTATTTGCGTGATGATAAGGCTAAAGGTAAATCCTCTTTATTTTTTTTCATGTCAGCAATGCAATCTTTAACAACAGAGCGAATGCCTTTCAATGCTTTCTCAGAAGTAGATCCAACCCAACTAAGGCTTGGTAATTCCGCGCACAAACCTATAAACGCTTCATCTTCATCAGACCACATTACACGATATGTATATTTATCACTTTCAAGAACCATGCTTAAAATGGTAGCACTATTGATACTATAGTCAAGTACCTAATCAGAACCCTTCAAGCACAATCTTGCCACGTGAAGAACCGCTTTCGATGCGGGCGTGCACCGCACGTAGCGTCGCTGCATCAATCTTGCCTGCGACTTCGGTTGCCGTGGAACGAATCCGACCTGCATCAACCAATTTAGCCACTTCGTTCAGCAGCTTACCCTGCTCCGCTATATCCGCTGTAGTAAACATTGAACGCGTGAACATAAATTCCCAATGAATTGACACGGCTTTGGACTTAAAGAGTTTGATATCTAGATCTTGCGGATCATCGATAAGACCAAAACGGCCTTGCGGTGCAATGAGTTCGACAATATCAGCCAGATGCTCGCCGGTCTGAGTGGTTGAGAACACAAAACCGGGTGCGCCGAGACCCAGTGCCTCAACCTGCGGTGCTAAAGGCTGGCGGTGATCGATCACATGATGGGCGCCGCATTCACGTACCCAATCCTGCGTTTCAGGCCGCGAAGCGGTGGCGATCACCGTTAGATCGGTCAATGCGCGCAGAAGCTGGATAGTAATCGAGCCAACACCACCCGCGCCACCGATGACCAAAATGGTACTGCCACCCTGCGGCGTCGGACGTTTAACATCGAGCCTGTCAAACAACATTTCCCACGCGGTGATCGATGTCAGTGGCAGTGCTGCCGCTTGCGCATCATTGATACTTGTCGGTTTACGACCAACAATGCGTTCATCAACTAGGTGATATTCACTGTTAGTGCCGGGCCTCGCGATGGAACCCGCATAAAAAACCGCATCACCCGCTTTGAACATTTTCACCTCAGACCCAACGGCTTCTACAATACCAGCGGCATCATAGCCAAGTACCCGCCATTCACTTGCTTCGGGCGGCATGCCCATGCGCACTTTTGTGTCCACGGGGTTTACCGACACAGCATTAATCTTAACGAGCAGATCGCGGCCTTCGGCTTTGGGTGTATCAAGGGTAATGTCCTGCAAGGCATCTTCGCGGTCAATGGGACCAGGTGTACGATAGGCAACGGCTTTCATTTTCAGTCTCCAGATTAACTATTAGGAACATACCACAATTAATCTTATTAGCACTTCAAAACGCAATGTCTGTCCCCTATTCTTTAACCTGTAACGCCAACCAAGACACTTCACATTCCCCCCGTTCAGTGGCCACATAAGCAGAATCATCTGAGATGGTAATGGAAAGCGCCATGGTGCGCTCCACCAACTTTGCCAATGCCTGTACGCTTTCCCACTGGAACTGAAAAATAGATGCTGAAAGTTTACGAAATTTTTCTTGTTCCTTATTCCACCAGACATCGGATTTGGCATTAAAACTATACACCCTGACCGTCGATGCCAGACTGGATGCTTTTTTAATCCTGTCGACACTGGGCTCACCGACGTCGATCCACATCGAGATATTACCATCCAATGTTCGCGCCCATATATCCGGCTCATCCGTATCACTAAGGCCTTTTGTAAACGTCAGGAACGCTTGAGCATTAATGCAAAATGCCAGCACCCGAACCATCATTCTCTCGAGTGTTTCAGAAGGATGCTGGGCAACCGTCATAGTGAGCGTGTCATAATAATTACGGTCAAGATCGGATAACGAGATGTTTAATTTATAAATAGTCGGTTTTAATGCCACGAGTTATCCTGTTAAAAGATCGAAGGGGTAAATAAATTAAATGGTGGTAAGAATCATTTGTCACTGATCCCTTTTATTTTTTAACTAACCCAGTGAAGGGTAAAAAACACCCAGCCAAGAATAAAAAACAGCCCGCCTAGTGGGGTGATTGGGCCAAATATTTTCTTTTGGGTTAACGCTAGAAGATATAGTGAGCCGCTAAAAAAGATAATACCAATACCAAAACATGCAAACGCCCAGTTTAAATACATGCTTTGATCAATGCCCTGAGCAATGAGTGACAATCCAACCATCGCTAGCGAAAAAGTGTGATAAAACTGGTAATCGACACCTGTTTTGAAAACAGTCATCATATCGGCTGATAGCTTCTTCTTTAATCCATGCGCGGCAAATGCGCCCAAGATGACTGATAATCCGCCAGATATCCCAGCGATGAGCATCATTAATTTTGCCATAGCGTTATCTCATTATTGTTATTAGCTATATTGGGGGGGGAATGTACTCTGACCCCACTTATTTATTTCCTTCCAAAACCACCAGTTTAGTTTCCAGTAGACGACGCAATTCCTTTTCTTCTGAGGGTATACCTATAACGCTCAGTGGCCGACCATCTTGCTTTAGGAGCAAAGCTTGGCCATCGAACAACTTATAGCGGCTGGTAAACATATGACCTTCTGGGGTTCCCATATCCGCAACCACAAAATCGAGTCTTGAATCGTAATCGCTTCTAATCTTACTTAAGCGATTTAGTGCCTCTCCGCCATTAAGCGAGTAGTTCTCATAGGCCAGAACTAAAACTGGCTTTCCCTTACCGATAACAGAAAGATCAGAAGAAATAGATTTACCAATACCTGATACCAAAAAATAGCCAAATGCGACTAAAGCTATAAGGATTCCGGTAGTCACCGCGATCGATTTAAACATTATCGTACCACTCCAACATCAATTGCACTCTTAATTCTTAGGTTCGAAATTAGCAACAACACAAGCTAAAGTAAAAGTAAAAGTAAAAGTAAAAGTAAAAGTAAAAGTAAAAGTAAAAGTAAAAGTAAAAAGGTACTGTCCCCTTTTTTAGTGAAACACAGCCAACAACTTGTGCTATTTGTTAGGTATGTCATTTTTCGTATTCATTACTTTATCGACCCTTTCTTTGTCTTTTTCCTGCCCGTGATGTATCTCGGCATTCAACTTTACTATTTCAGCAGAACGTAGTGCTTCGAATTTATTTCCATATTTATGGATAGCAAGAGCTCTAAGGACGTAACTAATAAGCGGACGATTTCTTGCCAAGACACGGACAGCAGATAATGCGCTTATTGCTTCTTCAATATTAGTGACAAGAAAGTTCTTCATATCCTGTAGTTGAGTTGTTACCTTATAAAGATTGTCCTGGTAATTATCTTTATCAATGTTTCTATTAAGCAAGGCATCTTTTGATTCCTCATAAACGGAATTGATTGTATTCATGGAATCATTTAGTTTTTTCAGGTGCACATCCAAGATGAATAATTCATTTATGAGGTCAATGTTTAGTAACTCAAGCTTTACATCACCTATTAACGCAACCTCACTTAGTCTGTTCCCCCATAAGAATACGCTGTTTTGAGAACTCTGCTCTGCGTGATTTTTGTGGTTAGTTTCAAAGACATCTATTATGTAAGCATTATCATCTAGATCGCCAAGCAAACTATTTAATGAATGCTCTAGTTTAATGAGAGCACTATGACCTCTTGTGACACGATCTGAATATGATTTAAAAAAATCACCAACTCTAACAAAGACAAAAGCCAAAAACGCACCAAGAAATGCACCAGAAGCCGTTTCAGTGAATTTATTATCCACATGAATAAACAGTTTATTGAAAACTTCCGCGCTGAATACAGCAATGAACACCAATATCAGGACAAATAGAATTGCTGCTGTTTTTTCTCTCATTAATTCCCCCTATATAACGTTCTAGCTAACAGACGCAATTTTTTGCGCGTCATAAAAAAGGGACCGTACCCTTTCGTAAATAGGGGACAGACCACGTTTTAAAATACTCTATCATTAATCGTGGTCTGTCCCCTATTGACCCTTTTTTTATTTATAAGGCCAATCATTCTCCTTACGAATATCATTAATTTTACCTTTCAAAAGAGCGTCATTATCTGCATGCATCATATAAACCAAATAGTTATCACCAGAGCATCTACCTCTCTTCATTTCTTCTTCTAACTTTACAGCATCATCGAAATCATCAAAGGAGTCGTACAGTCGATTAATGTTTGAGTCAGTATGTATGGCATATACATAATAGGGCATAAATTATGGATCCTTATTTGTTAAAAGCATCGTTAAACATTTTTATTACGTCTTGCTCTGCTTGTTCATGACTAGAGTAGATTGGTGATGTTTGCGTAAGTGGTGTAGCTTCATCGTCCGGATAATAAAGCACTGCATAGACCTTACCGGTTGCATCATCTACTGCTGTTTCAACGCGAAATTTTGCCATTTTTAAATCCTCTTTTGTTGTTTATGAAATATAACATTTTGGGTAAGTGGCCGTAGTAAATAGGAGACTGACCACGTTTTAAACTACTCCATAATTAATCGTGGTCTGTCCCCGATTATTTCAGTATCGAGTTCTGTTGTACCAGTTAACGCTCTTTCAACAGATGGCCTTAATTTTTCATCTACGTTAAATTCAAATTCATCCATCTAGATTGTCCATCTTAAATTAAAGGGTACTGACCCCCTTTTTTTTAGCATCTAACGTTTGAGCTAACTAGGGGGCGCGTTGTTTGCGCCGGACTTGTTGTGCGATTTGTTATGCCTTGTGGCCTTTAACGCTCTAACTAATTTACTCATTCCATCCTCGAATGATGATGTAAAATCGGCATATAGTATCTGCTTAATTATATCAGGCGGCATCGACTCATCTATAACAACAGGCAGTATCTTCTTTTTCATATTCTGCGCCTTTTTTAATTCAATAGTCGCCCATTGTGACTCTGTACTATTCTTCGAGGAAACAAATAACAGGTAGTCGCTACTGCTCAGTAGTTCATCTGTTTTTTTCTTAATGTTATCGCCAACTTGTAATTCATGTTGATCCCACAATATATCGAATGGTAGGCGTCGTAATTCCTCATATAGTTTTAGAACAAATTCTTTATCTTTATGAGCATATGAAATAAATATTTTCGGTGCATCCGTTGCATCTTTTATTCGTGCAAATGTATAAGCAAGGACAATACCTGCAAGAGCGCCAAATACTCCAAGTAGCGTATCGAGCCTTACAAAGGATTTGTATTCTGATAAAAATATGAATACTGAAAAAAGGCTTGCCATAATACCAAGTATTAGAGGGTATAATTGGCGAAATAATTTTCTCTGTGTTTTATTCATTTTATGAAATCCAGTTTACTGCAAATAGCAAGGTCAATAACCCAAAGAGCCCAGGAACGACTATTCCCCATAATACTTTTAATTTATCGTCATCTTCCCAGCCTAGCTTCCTGACTAAAGTAGATATACCCCACATACCGATAAGAAAACCCATTAATACCCAAGGCACAGATGCTAATTGTTGTACTATCACTTCGGGCGGGTCTGTGGCAGGTAAAGTGTTTGCAATATGCGCACTACCTGTAATAAAAATGAGCAAGGCAGTTACCGACATGTCCAGACCAACAGCTAAGTCTTCTTTTCTAAAACCTGAATGTCTATCATTCCTTGATACATATTTCACAAATATTGATAGCGCCACTGTGACCAGTGGCACACCAAATTGTAGAAACATTTCATCTCCCAAGAAATTCATTGAGTATTCCCTATATCCATATTTTTCTTTTTACAATTAAAGGGGTCAGTAACCTTTTACTTTAATATAAATATTAATTGAAGGGTGCTGACCCTTTTTTACCTAACGTTGGATCTGGCGGTTGCGAAGCAGCGTACCCAAGCCGAGTGATTCGTTAGCTTTTTTCACTTAGTTTACCAAGGATATAATTAACAAATGCACTACAAGAGACCAACATGAATTTAGCATCACTGTAGGTTATGGTGCTTTCTTCTAACAAGGCATGTCTAATACCGTTTGAATCACTAGTGAAACCATATAAGTTTGAAAAAGCTTTTTTAAAAGCCGGGTGTAGTTTATGGTTCTCTTCAATTTTTTTTAAGGCTGTACCTAGATTAGCTTTTGGGTCACCTGATATTGATTTGCAAAGTGATTCAACTGAACTAATAGACTCCTTTACAGAATTCCTATAGTTGGGGCTTTTTCTATCTGATACAAAACGAAGAGCAGTCTTCAGGTGTTCTGTTACTCCAATGTATTTTCCTGAAACACTAATGGCAGATTCAATGCTCTCAATTTCCTCGTCGGCTGTTAAATCAGTTAATTGGTTATCTACAAATCTGTATGTTGACTTTTCATTTTCCAAAACATGGTTACAGAAATCTGTAAATTCTTTGCGTAGATAATCAGGACAGTTCTGTGCCGTGAACTCGATAAAATCATATACCTCATACCAACTGCAGTTAAAATAATGATCGCGAACTCTGTTGTGTGCTTCAGATAAATAACTTGGCAAATTGTCTAGTGGCGCTTTAAATAAATTGTGCCAGTAATGTTCAAACAAATAATACAAGTTCGAGGACTTAAAATTTTCGTGGTAAGAGCTGTATTCGCTTTTCTCCCATATACAAAGATACAATGCATTCCATAATCCATTTCGCAATGCATCATCCATGCCTTCTTTTTGGAGAGTATCACTAAGAGGTGCATATCCTTTTCTTTTTGAGAATATCACTAATCCCTCCCCATGAAGCTAACTATAATCAGTGAACCTAAAATAGCTAAGATAACCACTCACTTCATCCCCACTTCTATCGCCTCAATAACACCTTGCGTAATCTCTTTTGCCACTGCCTCTGCTTTAGAGCCTTTCGCCACAAAGTCTGGCCGCACAAAGAGTACGGTGGTGACACCTTGTTTATGTGTCATGGTAAGCCGTAGTGGGCAGAGCGCGAGAAACTTTGGATCGGCGTTACTCATTTTGTTGGCGAGCCAGCCATTACAGAACACCATGCTTTTGATGCGTTCGAGTTTGTTTTGGTTGTAGTTGTCCCAGTTTTTACCAAAGCGACCTACGCTTGCGCCAATGTCGGGTTCAAACACGACAAAGAATTTATTGTCTTCAAGTGATTTATAAACGGCTTGGTAGGTGGTTTCGAAATCAGCCTTTTTTTCGGCTGAGAAGATCGCTTGGGGATCACTGGCATGGGCTGCCATGGAGGTAAGTAGTGCGGTGATCAGAATAAGCGTCCGTAACATGATCCCTTCCTTCATTATTTTTATTTGTTTTTTTGTTCTGCTTTTTTCTTGGCGACGTTGTCGCGTAAATAAACCGGCATGGCCTGTGCCGCGGGGACTGCTTCGCCCTTTTCTACCGACAGTGCTGCCAGCATAGCGATATACTGCGCTTGAGGGAAGCATGTGCCGTCAATTTCGCTGACAATTTTCCCCGCCAGCGTTGAGAGCGCTTGTTGATAGGTGTCCCAACCACTGCCCAAGCCTAGCCATTGGCCTGCGCTTGGCATGGTGACCTGTTGGGGTAGGCAAACAGATTCTTCAATCACTTCTTTTACGCCTTGCGCTGAACATTCATAACAGGCCCAGTAGACTTCATCCATGCGCGCGTCAATTGCTGTCATGACATGGCTTGCAGCCATTTCATGCCATGCACCGAAGGCCATGGCCGCCAGTGACGAAACCGGTACAACCGGTAAGTTATGCGCAAAGGCGATGCCTTGCACAACACCGGTGGCAATACGTACGCCGGTAAACGCACCGGGGCCACGGCCAAAGGCGACGGCATCTAATTCAGATAACTTGGTATTCGATTCTGCCAGTAATTCATCGCACATGCCCAGAATGAGTTCGGCATGTTGACGTGGCGCAATTTGATAACGCTGAATCACCTCAGCGTCATTGAGTAATGCGGCGGAACAGGCTTCGGTTGAGGTATCAATGGCGAATATTTTCATCATTGCGCCTCGGCGATGGCTGGCGGTGTCGTCATGGTTTCAAAAAAGGCCTGCACATGTTCTAGTTCGCGTGTGCGTGGCATCATTGGTAGGCTTTTTACGAACAAGCGACCATACGGTTTTGAATAGATGCGTGGATCACAGAGCATTAATACACCGTAATCATCGTGGTCACGAATTAAACGCCCTGCGCCCTGTTTAAGACTTAACACAGCGGAAGGCAATTGAAACGACATGAACGGGTTTTGGCCTTCTTTACGCATGTTATCAATGCGTGCCTTTAACACCGGATCGTCTGGGCTGGCGAACGGTAGCTTGTCGATAATAACGCAGGTGAGTGCTTCACCGCGCACGTCGATGCCTTCCCAGAAACTTGCCGTACCCAGTAGCACGCCGTGGCCATGTTCGCGGAATTTTTTTAATAGTTCACTGCGTGGCAGACTACCTTGTACAAATAAAGGGTGATCGGTGCGTTGTTCAAGCAGTTGTTGCGCTTCTTGTAAGGCACGGTGGCTGGTAAATAAAATAAACACGCCACCATTGCTTGCTTCGATAACCGGTAAGGCTTTTTCAATGACTGCTTGTGTGTAGTCGCGTGAGTTTGGTTCTGGCATTGCCGTTGGAATGTACATCAATGCCTGTTTTTCAAAATCAAACGGGCTGTCCCAGCGATGCGTCACCGGCTCGCCTAATCCCATTCGATTTGAAAAATGGTCAAACGCATCGCCAACCGCTAGCGTGGCCGAGCTAAATATCCAAGCCGCACGACTGGCTTTAATGTGGTTATTGAAGGTATCGGAGACTTCCATTGGCGTTAAGTGAAAACTAAAACTGCGTCGGTGTGTTTCAAACCACTGTACTGAATCTTCTTGTGGCGCGCCGATGAGTTGTGGCAGTAATAAGCCAAAGCCTTGTGCGCGTTTAAAACAATGTTCTAAACCACGTTCACGTTCTGCGGCGGGTTCTAGTGCATCTTCAAGTCCAGACAACTTATCCGCCAACACCTTTAACGCATCGTTTAATTCATCCTGCTTTTGTAATGCTTGCCAACTGCCGCGTTGTGAAGAGTTGCCTAAGGCCAAACGCAGATCGGCGGTGGCTTTTTGTAATTCCTGTGCGGCTGTATTAATTAAGGTATGTTCTTTGGCGTGTTTTATGTGTTCTGCAATCGAGTCATTGGCTAATTCATTTAGCTGACGACTGCTTAAACGCAAACCGAAAAATTGTGCGGCCGCTTCTGGCAGTTGATGGGCTTCATCAATAATAAAAGCATTTGCTGACGGCAGCACTTCGCCAACGCCGTCATCACGCAAGGCCATGTCGGCCAATAATAAATGGTGATTGACGATCACGACATCTGCTTGCTGGGCACGTCTTCGTGCTTTAAACATAAAACAGTCACTGTAGGATGGGCAGTCTTGTCCTAGGCAATTATCTGCGTTGGCGGTGACCGATGACCAGATCATGGCATCTTCAGATAACACGCTGCACTCAGCAATGTCACCACTGCGTGTTTGTACTTGCCAGTCGCGCACTTGTTGCCACTCTGCGCGCAGGGCTGGTTTTTTAAAGCGTGACTTTTCACCGGCGAGTTCGAGTCGATGCAAACACAGGTAGTTGGCGCGGCCTTTTAACAGCGCGATTTCAACGGGAAGATTGAGTGCTTCTCGAACTGTAGGAATATCGCGGTGGTAAAGTTGGTCTTGTAAGGTTTTTGTTCCCGTTGAGATAACGATTTTTTTACCCGACATTAAGGCTGGGACTAAGTAAGCAAATGTTTTGCCGGTACCGGTGCCTGCTTCTGTGACTAAAACGTGATTATCTTTAATCGCGGCTTCAACCGCACGCGCCATTTCTTGCTGCGCTTCTCGAGGCGCAAAGTTTTCGATGTGGCGCGCTAAAGCACCATCACTACCAAGTTGTTCTGAGGAATCAAGCATTCAAAGAAAAGATCAATTAGGCACTGGCAGACGCGTCAGCGTTATCGCGGCTCCATACCAATTCACCGATAATCTTAAATTTAGCAACGGACATTGCGCCACGTTTGCTACGATTACTGTCAGTATCCTGCATTGAATCAGCAATGACGTCATGGCTGGCTTCATAAAGTTCTAGCGGTTCATAACTTTCATCAAGTAACACGAGTACAACCGAGTCCCAAGCTTGATCAAGCTTAAGTTGGCCAACGCGTTGACCAGAAGATTTTCCATCGGGGATGACGCGGGCTTTAATTTGCACGCGCTTACCTTCGCGGGCGCCTTTACCCAGTGCATCGTAACCACTGACTCGCGGCTGACACAGTTCTAGATCGAGTAAGGTGACTGCATCATGTTCGGCGATCTCACTACTGATACCGGCAAGTGGCTTACCCATGGTTTTGCGGTAATCACTGGCCAAAACACGGGCCTGATTGATGAGTTTGTCGACGGCGTAAACAGACACGGGTCTGATCCCTTCCTTATATATGAACCTGAGTGCGTGATTGTACCCTGATTCAATTCATTATGTCGTTAATATTATGGCGCTAACAGCATGAAAAGCAAATGATTTAAGGCAATTTAAGCGCAGTTATTCTGAACGAGCCCGCTCAAATGCGGCTTTACCCTTACTCGTTTCGCCTAAGGCATGGTGCGCCGTTGCCATGACTAACCAATTTTTACGTTGTAATGCTGGCTGACTGGCCGCTAACGCATTCGATTTTGCGGCCATATTGATGGCTAGCCGCCATTTTTGCTGTTTGAGTCGCACTTCGGCAAGTTGGTGCCATAACGTTGCATCACTTGGTGAAATACGCAGTGCGCGTTCCAAGGTGGCAGCCGATTGTGTGTATTGCCCTGAACGTTCTTGACTCAATGCTGCTAGCTGGAGTTTTTTCAATGCCGAACCGCTTTGCGGTGAAGCGGCTGCGGGCGCAGGCGATGTTTTTTCGGGTGGTGCAATGCGTGTGGCGGGTATTGGCGCGACGGTGATTCTTTCTTCAGGCTTATCAACTTGCCCTGGTTCTTCAACCGGTGCCGGTGTTGCCCGCGATCCTAAGGAACCACAACCTGCTAACAACAAGGGTAGTGTGATCGCCAATACAAGATTATTTTTAAATCTGAACATTATTCATCATTTCCAAATAGGTTAAAGAAGCCATCAACTGCTCTTTTAAATGTACCACCCGCACATTCTGCGTATTCTTGTGGTGCTGTGCCAGCAATAAAAGGCAACACTAAAGCATCTGGGCAACTATCGCTACCACGTAAGCCTGTTGTTCGGTCAATCCATAGTTCCTCTACGCCGCCGGATGCATGCAAGGCTAATGATCGGGTTGGGATCTTACTTATCATGTCACCCCATACTTGCATTGCACCACTTGCACCGGTTAAACGTGCGGCTTGGTTATCATCCATCCCTAGCCAAACAACCCCTACATGTGAACCGGTAAAACCGGCGAACCAACTGTCACGTAAATCATCCGTCGTGCCGGTTTTACCTGCAACCGTTAAATTGGCAGGTAAGTATCTACTTAAACCCTTTGCTGTGCCCTCTTCTACTACTGAGCGCATTGTTTTATCAATTAAGTAAATAGACTCAGGACTGTAAACTTGCTGCACCGTTAATGGGTAACGCTGCAAGGCATTTCCGTTTATATCTAGTACTTCACGAATTGACCGCAACGGTGAACGAAAACCGGATGCGGCAAGCGTTTGATACATTTGCGTGACTTCAATCGGGCTAAACGGTGCTGTGCCTAATGGTAGCGATGGGAAGCGATGAACCGAGCGACTAACACCTAATTTTTGCAACGCCTCTGCAACACGTTCCATGCCTAAACTCTGCCCCAGTCTAACTGTTGAGACGTTATAAGAGTGAACCAGTGCATCGCGTAGTAAAACTTGCCCATGATATTCTTTATCGTAGTTAGCCGGTTGCCAAATTTCACCGCCACCCATATCAATGGTTAAAAATCTATCGTCAAGCTTCGATGCCAAGTTGAATTTTTTTGAAGCAACGGCTTCAAGGTAAACCGCGGGTTTTATTAATGAACCAATCGGGCGTACCGCATCCAAGGCGCGGTTAAAGCCACCTTGACGTACATCGCGCCCACCGACAACGGCGAGTACTTCACCTTGGTTCACTGAGGTAACAACGACAGCACCTTGTAATTTTTTAGCGGGTAAATCGCGCTGTTTTTCTAGTCTTGCTATCGTTTGTTTTAATGACAGTTCTGCTTGGCGCTGAACAACAGGATCGAAGTTAGTAAATATCTGCAAACCTTCCGAACGAAGATCTTCGTCGCGATAATCTCGTTTTAACTGTCTTTGTACTAAATCCAGATACGCTGGGTACTGACTTGCACTCGCCCTTGGTTTAGAAATTAGTTGTAGTGCGCGTTTCTTTTCTATCTTATAGCGACGCTCGTCAATCAGTCCTTGTTCAAACATTAGCTTTAAAACTAAATTACGTCGCGTAGTTGCTCGCTTTGGATGGCGACGCGGATCGTAAAATGAAGGCCCTTTAATGGTGCCTGCCAGTAATGCTATTTGTGAAACGTTGAGTTCATTTAAGTGCCTGCCAAAATAGAAATTACTCGCCAAGCCGAAACCATGAATCGATCGTTGGCCTGATTGACCAAGGTAAACTTCATTTAAATACGCTTCGAGAATTTCGTCTTTTTCATAATGCCATTCAAGCAGTAACGCCATGATGGCTTCATTCACTTTACGAATTAGGCTGCGCTGCCCCGTTAGAAAGAAATTCTTAACCAATTGCTGGGTGATGGTACTGCCACCCTGCACGGTTTTGCCTGCGCGAATATTTGCCCACATAGCACGTGCGATGGAACGTGGCACGACACCATGATGTGAATAAAACTCTCTGTCTTCAACGGCGAATAAGGTTTTAACTAAAAGTGGTGGCGCTTCTTTTAACTGAATGAGTAAACGGTCTTCTTTATGTGCAGGATAAATACCACCAATCAATAATGGCTCAACGCGCACCAGATCAACATCGGCACCTGAGCTACGGTTGCGTAATGAAACAATTTCATCGCCACTAAAACGTATTAAAATATTTTGTGCTGCTTCAGTACCATCCCAAAATTCAAATTCACGGGTGACTAAATGTATATCGTTACCCGTTTTCCAATAGCTTGCCGGTTTATTCAGCTTGCCGTTTGAGCGAAAACCAATTTTTTTAATTTCACGGACAAAATCGTTAGGATTAACTTTCAACCCTGCATACAACTCAAGGGGGCGCGCATAAACACGGGCAGGAATTGACCAACGCTTTCCTTCAAATTGACTTCTGACCGTGTAATCGAGGTAAACAACATAGAGTGCGCTAACGACAATGGTTAGCAGCGACAACTTCACTACCCATTTTCGTAAAAATGATTTCTTGTGCTTTTTACCGCTAGCTTTGCGTTTACGCGTTTTTTTTCGTGGCACGAATATAGACTTCTAAGTTGTTAAAAACATTTGCATCAGTATACCAAACCCCACCAAACTACGCTGGTATCCTCGTCAAAACCTTCTATACTTTCTTACATGTTACGGCTACTTATTACAGCACTTTTTATTGCCCTGCTCGTCTCCTGTAGCAGCCAGCCTCGCTATATTGAACATGACCAAGCCTCTAATTCTCATAACAATAAGCCTATTAATCAGCGTTTACTGGCCTTTGCACGCCAACAGCAGGGTGCACCCTACCGCTATGGCGGTAAGTCGCCAAAGCGAGGATTTGACTGTAGTGGCTTGATTCAGTTCAGTTTTGCACAAATAGGTAAGCGCATTCCTCGCACCACTAAACAACAATTTAGATCTCGTCAGCCTGTTTCATTGGGGTCGCTTCGTCCTGGCGACTTATTGTTTTATGAAACCGAGGGTCGCACTCCTGGGCATGTTGCGCTTTACCTTGGTCGCGGTGAAATGATCCATGCGCCTTCATCAGGCAAAGAGGTCAAAATTAGTCGCCTTAACAATCCCTACTGGCGTACTCGACTCGTCGCTGCCGGTCGATATTAACCTGTAAGATATTGATTTTATTATTATTTTTGTTGTCTTCATTAAGACTTCATAGACAGCCCTGTGACATATTCACACATAAAATGTGGCACTGTTCATCGCTGTGACATGAGCAAAATCGGATACTGGTCTCAGCAAATAAGTAGGGGGTGGGAAGTTGCCCAATT
>Ga0316205_10003248_pt1 | contig 15627 bp, 13 predicted proteins | sample 3monthpyrite_MG_FD_204941 | JGI IMG/M metagenome (GOLD analysis project Ga0316205, IMG submission 204941) | Microbial mat bacterial communities from mineral coupon in-situ incubated in ocean water Damariscotta River, Maine, United States -... | ecosystem: Environmental > Aquatic > Marine >... | reverse complement strand
ATTTCATCTTCAGATAAATCAATAATTGTTGAAGGAATATTACCTCCAAAACCGCCATTAATAACAATATCAACTTTATTTTCCCATTTTTCAAAAATCAATTCTGGATCCGTAGTATATTCTAACAAATCATCTTCATCATAAATTGATGTTGAAACTATAGGGTTTCCTAATTTCTTTACTAATTCCCTTATTATATTATTATCAGGTATTCTAATTCCTACAGTTTTTTTATTTTTAAAAGCTTTAGGTAAGTTATTATTTCCAGGCAAAATAAAAGTATAAGGTCCTGGTAATGTTTTTTTTAGAATTTTATAAGTTGGAGTATCAATTTGTTTTACATAATCAGATAAATTACTCAAATCATAGCAAATAAATGAAAAGTTTGATTTTTCTAATCTTACACCTTTAATTTTAGCTACTTTCTCCATTGCTTTTGTATTGGTAATATCACAACCAATACCGTAAACTGTATCTGTAGGGTAAATAATTAGTCCGCCTTTCCTTAAAATTGATATTACTTTATCAATTTCAATTTCATTAGGGTTTTCCTCATAAATTCTTACCAACTTAGCCATCTCACTAGTTTTTAAACAAATGTAGTTTATTTACGTATAAAAAAACCTGCTTAAAGCAGGTTTTAAATAAGTATTTATTTTTCTATGAGTCTAAATCCTTCTCCATGAATGTTTAAAATTTCAACATTTCCATCTAGTTTTAAATATTTACGAAGTTTTGCAATATAAACATCCATACTACGTGATGTAAAATAATTGTCATCTCGCCAAATTTTAGTCAAGGCTAATTCTCTAGGCATTAAATCATTTTTATAAACTGCTAACATTTTTAACAATTTACTTTCTTTTGGAGATAATTTTTGAGTTTCACCACCTTCAAAAGATAAGTGACGTAATTTAGAATTAAAATCAAATTTTCCAATCTTAAACTCAAATGATTCTTCTTCCACATTTTGTTCGCCTTCTTTACGTTGTAAAATAGCTTTAATTTTATACAACAAAACTTCAGAATCGAAAGGTTTATTCAAATAATCATCTGCACCAGCTTGATAACCTTTTAAAACATCTTCTTTCATTGTTTTAGCTGTTAAAAAAATAATTGGCACTTCGGAGTCTGTTCCTCTTATGTCTTTTGCTAAAGAAAAACCATCTTTTCTAGGCATCATTACATCTAATATACATAAATCAAAATCATCATTTTTAAACATGATTAAGCCTTCTAACCCATCTTTTGCGAGCGTAACATTATAATCATTGATTGATAAATAATCTTTTAAAACTGTTCCAAAATTTGGATCATCTTCAACTAATAAAATTTTGTTATTTTCCATATTTCTTTTATTTATATCAAGGGTAATTTAATTGTAAAAGTGCTTCCGTTTCCTTTGTCACTACTTACATAAACCTCTCCTTGATGAATTTCTATTATTTTTTTTACGTATGAAAGTCCTAATCCATGGCCTTTCACATTATGAATATTTCCACTTTCTTCTCTATAAAACTTTTTAAAGATATTTTTCTGAACACTTTTACTCATACCAATACCTTTATCTTTAACTTTTATAATAATATTTTTATTCGTATTCTCTGTTATAATATCGATTTCAGGACCTCCTTCAGAATATTTAATTGCATTATCTAACATATTAACAATCACACTATTTAAATGAAATTGATTTCCTAAAATTTCAGTTAAAGCTGCATTACAATTTACTTTAATATAACCACCTTTATCTTTAACTAGTAACTCCACATGTGTAATAGCCTCTTCAATTATGTCGTGAAGGTCTACTTTTTCCTTACTAACATCTAGTTGATTTTTTTCTAATTTAGATATTCGTAATACATTTTCAACCTGCGCATGCATTCTTTTATTCTCGTCTCGAATCATTTTAACATAACGCAACACCTTATCATTATCATCAATTATTTTAGGGTTTTTAATAGCATCTAACGCTAAGTTTATAGTTGCAATAGGAGTTTTAAACTCATGCGTCATATTGTTTATAAAATCAGTTTTAATTTCAGAAATTTGCTTTTGCCTAACTAACTGATAAAGAGCACTTACAAATGCCAAAATTATGATAAACACGAAAAATGCTGACAATACTAATATTTTAGATATTGAACCCAAAATAAAGTTTTTCTTCTCAGGAAATGTAACAAATAATTGAAAATTACTATTTCCTTCAGTATCAGCAAACATTGGTACTTTATAACTTTTTCCTGCTTCTTTTCTAAAATAACCCGATTTTACCTGAGTTGCTAAACCATTACTATAAATTCCATATTTAAAATCGGTATCTATACCTCTAACAGCTAATTCATTATTTAACCTAAAAGTAATTTCTTCATTGCTCACTCTTTTATGTATCGGCAATTTGGATGTTATTGCATCAAAGGCAGGTTCTAATTTAGCTTTTTGTGCTTTATCAAATCTACCAACTTTTATATACCTTTCTTTTGGGGGTTCAATTAAACTTCCTCTAGCATCTAAAATTTGACCTTTTTCAATTACAATTTCTTCTTTACTAAAAATTTCTTTAAAGTTTATAGAATCATTTTCAAAGAACTCTGTTGGTACTTTATAATTTGCTTCAATTATACTTTGAGAATAGGTAAATTTTTCATTATTAGTGGTATCAATTTTTTCATAAATAAATTTACTAATATCAGAATAACTTAATCGATTTCCTGCACTAACTCTTTCTGAAATATCATCATAAAAATTACCAAATTCTCTTTCTTTAATATCCTCAGAAACTTTTGCTAATGCAAATCTAACATTGGAAGTAAACTGTTCCTCAGTTATTTGTACAGTGTTTTTAATCCAAAATACTTGAACCGAAATAATTCCTATTAAGGCAATACTCATTAAAATTATGATGAGCACAAATATCCTTTTTCTCATTATTCAAAACTAAACTTTTAATAGTAATTATGTTAATTTTTAACGTAAGTTAACAAAAAATACAATAATTTAACAATATATTAAGATATATAATAATTTCTCAACTTCTTTTAATTAAATCATAAGTAGTTAAAACTTGTAACTTTGTATCACTAATTGTGTTGTTATTTATAACAAAATCAGATTTTTTAATTCTTGAGTCATCAGTAAGTTGATTTTTCATTCTATCCAAAATTTGTTGTTTAGTAACTCCATCTCGTTTTATTATTCTATTAATTTTATCTTCAAGATTTGCAGTTACCGTTATAATAAAATTACACATACTACTTTTATCACTTTCAAATAAAATTGCTGATTCATAAATAATAATTTCTTCTGATGATGTTTTAAGAAATTCTTCAAAATGATTACGAACCATCGGGTGAACTAATTTGTTTAATTCAGTTAATTTTTTCTTATCATTGAATACAATTGAAGCAATATATTTTCTACTTAATGTATTATTTAGGTATGCATTTTCTCCAAACAATTGCGTAATTTTATCAATCAATTCTACATTAGTATTCATCAGTTTTTTTGCTTCAACATCAGCAATATAAATTTCAGCTCCAAGCTTTTGAAACATACTTAAAACAGTGCTTTTACCACTTCCAATACCGCCAGTTAAACCAATTACTTTCATTTTTGAATTAAAAATTCTATTTGAGATGGGTTAATTTTTAGTGAAGATATAAACTCACTCTTTTGTTTAATTACAGGGTTTAAATACTTCGTTAAAGTGTCATTTTTATACTCTTCATAATCAAAAACGACTAGAAAACTATTTGTAGTAATTTTATTAAAATTTGTAAGTCCAGCTTGATAAACAACCTCAATTTCTCCAGGAAAAGTACTAATAGCAACATTAGGTGGTTTATTGATAATTGTAACTGGTATTTTAAACTTCCCTTCAGTAAACTTATCAACTTCACCAACTAGTTTTACTTTATTAGCTGAAACAATTAAATTATACTTCTCATCAGGTAGTTTTAAATCTAAATTTACATTAATATTTTCATAAACATCCTGCATTTTAATCTCTGAAGTAGTAATCTCTTGTATCGAATCTATAAATTTTTCAGATCCAGAAACCAATACTGAATCTGGTATAATTTTAAAATTATCGATTAAATTGTAACCTAACTTAAATTTAATATCAAGTAAAGGGTCTACTGGTACTTTTTTAAATTTATTAATTCCTAATTCTAAAAAAACAGTATCTTGTAAAACACTAATAACTTCCGTTTCCCCAGACAATTGCTCGTTTAAATATGATAATTGCTGGTTAGGTAGCAAGTAGTAATTGTAACCACTTTTAGCACTATTTTTTAAATTAAATGCTATTTTTTGAGTTCTCAATTTATACTTTAATAATGAAAACCCTGGTGCTCTTAACGCTATTTCTATTTTAGAAGTTGGAGTGTTTTGTAATAATTTATTAGCTGGTATACTGGTGTATTCAACATTAAATTCTGCAGTACTTATTGAAGTCTTAGAAAGTTCAATTAACAACCAAATAATTGAAGTTAACACCAAAATAAATAAAAAAACTTTTACTTTTCGCTTAGTTGTTGTTGATAAATTTATTTCTTTCTCAGCTGGATTCATTTGTAGAAAATTAAAACCTAAATATACAAAAAAAGTGAGCTTATTGGCTCACTTTTTATATTTCAAAATACTATTTATTATTTAGTAGATTTTGGTGCTTGAAGCTTTTTACTTAATTCCATTGAAATTGCAGAGCGTTCAAATTTCATTTTACCTGCTCCTGTTTCAATAATTACAGTATTATCATTATCTACTATATCTAAAATTTTTCCGTGAATTCCACTAGTTGTAATTACTTTATTTCCCTTAGCTATAGAGGCTTGAAACAGCTTTTCATTTTTTTGACGTTTCATTTGTGGTCTTATCATGAAAAAATAAATAACCACAAACATTAATAAAAAGGGTAACATACCCGATAAAGAACTCATATCCATTTGCAAAAACATTGTTGTATACATTTATATTATTTTAATTATTTTATTCTACTAGTTTAGATTAGCTATCTTTTCCTAATACAATACCTTTTACACGGATAACCTCTGTACCCTTTTCAGTATTTGTTTTAAGTGTAATTGATTTATTGTTATTTCCAACTTTACCTCTTGAATTAAATGAAAATTTTAATTCAGATGATTCTCCTGGTTTAATAGGCTCTTTTGGCCAAGAAGGAACAGTACAACCACAAGATGGTTTTGCATCCAATATTAATAAATCAACTTTTCCTGCATTAGTAATTTTAAAAGTACCATCAATAACATCTCCTTCATTAATAGTTCCAAATTCAAATGCCGTTTTATCGAATTCAATAACTGCAAAACCTAAATTATTTTTTTCATCACGTTCCTTAGCTGTTTCTAAATTTGTTTCTTTGATTTTAGAGGCTGCATTATCTTTACATGATACAACAACTAAACTTAAAACAGCAATACATATAATAGTTATTTTTTTCATTTTTTTTATATTTATTTTGTAAAAGTATAAAATTATAATAATCCTCTTCCTATTTTGTTTAATCTTTTTGAAGTTGTAAAATCTTTTAAAATTTTATCTAAAACTCCATTGATAAAAAAACTACTTTTTTCAGTAGAATAATCTTTAGAAATTTCAATATATTCATTGATAGTAACTCGTGTTGGAACTGATGGGAATTTTAAAAATTCACAAATTGCCATTTTTATTAATATCATATCAATATCAGCAATACGGTCAGAATCCCAGTTAGGTGTTTTATCCATTACATCTTTTTCAAACTCAGTATGGTTTAAAACAACTTTTCTAAATAAATCTACAACAAATTCTTTATCATCAATATCTTTATATAAATTTCCTAGGTGAAAAGCTTGAGATGGCTTTACTTGGTTTAATGTTTTAACAATCCAAGTATTTACAAATGGTATATCATCTACCCAACTTATACTTTTATCTTCAAAATATTCGGCTAATTTATCATTAGGAGCAACAATTTCTTTAAATAATGCAACTATAAATTCTTTTTCTTCTTGAAAAGAAGATTTAGAAGATTTCATAAAAGAAGTATATAAATCACTTTGTTTTGTTAACTTTAATACTTCATGAATATATTCATTATCTAAACTCCAATAGTTTAAATTATTTTTTTCAAGATGTGTATTTAATGAAACACTTTCACCTAAAAGTTTGAATATTTCAATATCAATAAATTTACTGTTTGGTTTTAATTCTTCAGCAGTTGCTAAATGTTTTTTTTGAGAAATTTCAATTTGTTTTTTCTCTAAATTTCTAACTTCAACAAATAATCGAAGAACTAAAGCATATAAATCATACATTTTATCAATGCTTGTGTATAGAAATTTTTCTTCTTTATTAAGGTTATCACTTTTCGACTGTAGTAACGCATAAACTGACTGCATTACTTTAACTCTAATATGTCTTCTATTTATCATTTAAAGAACTTTGAAAATTTTTTAATTTTAACAGCGCAAAAATACTACTATTTTTGAAACTAGAAACTGTTTTTGTCTTTTTAAACTAAAGTTAATTCTATCTTAAAATATTATGTTTAAATTTTTAATGATGTATATTCGTGCTTTAAAAACTGCCTCTTAATTTCTTTATGAAAGCATTACAATATTTAAATAAATACTTTATTAAATATAAATACCGTTTATTAGTTGGTATTATTATTACTGTTTTTTCTAAAATTTTAGCATTGCAAGTACCTCATCTAATTAAAGAGTCTGTTAATGCTGCTGAAGATTATAAAAATGGTTTAATAACTGATATTTCCTTTGTTAAAACGGAGCTCTTGAATAACATTCTTCTAATAATTGGAGTTGCACTACTGTCTGGCTTTTTCACTTTTTTAATGAGACAAACAATTATTGTAATGTCTCGTTTAATAGAGTTTGATTTAAAAAATGAAATTTATCACCAATACCAACTATTATCACTTAACTTTTATAAAAAAAATAAAACAGGTGATTTAATGAACCGAATAAGTGAAGATGTTAGTAAAGTACGCATGTATTTTGGACCTGCAATTATGTACACTATAAATATGTTGGTGTTGTTTGTGGTTGCTATTATTAAAATGTATAATATAGATCCGGTATTAACAAATTACACATTATTACCACTACCCTTTTTATCGGCTTCTATTTATTTTTTAAGTAAAATTATAAATAAACGAAGTACCACAGTTCAACAATATTTATCAAAATTAACTGCTAGTGCACAAGAAACTTTTTCAGGAATTAGCATCTTAAAATCATACGGAATTGAATATAAAACCATTATTGAATTTGAAAATTTAGCAAAAACATCAAAAGAAAAAAACATTAACTTATTTAAAGCTCAAGCTCTTTTCTTCCCTTTAATGATTTTATTGATAGGTTTAAGTAATATTTTAGTTATTTATGTTGGTGGTTTAAGGTACATTGAAGGTTCAATTTCGTTAGGTGTTGTTGCAGAATTTATTATGTATGTTAATATGTTAACTTGGCCTGTTGCAGTTGTTGGTTGGGTAACATCAATGGTACAACAAGCTGAAGCATCTCAAAAACGTATAAATGAGTTTTTAAAACATAAGCCTGAAATAAAAAACAACAATCCTTCACCTTCAACTATTAATGGTGAAATTGAATTTGAAAATGTTTCGTTTACCTATGATGATACAAATATCACTGCCTTAAAAAATGTAACTTTTAAATTAAAAAAAGGGAAAACCCTAGCAATTTTAGGAAATACCGGTTCAGGAAAATCTACTATTATAAATTTAATTGCTCGCTTGTACGATGCCAATTCTGGAAATATTTTAATAGATAAAAATAAAATTGAACAACTTAATTTAGATTCATTACGTCAAAGTGTAGGTTTTGTACCTCAAGAAGCATTTTTATTTTCTGACACGATAAAAAACAATATTAAATTTGGTGATGAAACTGCTTCAGATAGTAAAATAGAACAAGCTGCAAAAGATGCTTACATTCATCATAATATTATAAATTTTAATGATGGATTTGACACTTATGTTGGTGAAAGAGGTGTAACGCTATCTGGTGGTCAAAAGCAGCGTATATCTATTGCTAGAGCCATTATAAAAGAACCTAAAATTTTAATTTTTGACGACTGTTTATCGGCAGTAGATACAGAAACTGAAGAAATAATTTTAAATAACTTATATCATATCAGTAAAAATAAAACAACAATAATAGTAAGCCATAGAATTTCATCAATTAAAAATGCAGACACAATTATTGTTTTAGAAAAAGGCGAAATAATACAAGAAGGTTCACACAGTGAGTTAGTTAATATTAACGGATATTATAAAGAGCTTTATGAACAACAACTTTTGGAAAAAGAAATTTAAAAAAAGCTAAATAAGTCAAATATTTTTATAGATTTGTGTAGAAATCTAATATAAGATTAATTAAAAATAGAGAGTTAATTATGGATAAAGAACATTTAGAACAAGAGGAAATATTTTCACAGGTTCTGAGAGCAGGAAGAAGAACTTACTTTTTTGATGTAAGAGCTACAAAAGCTGAAGATTATTATTTAACAGTTACGGAAAGCAAAAAATTCACACATGATGATGGATCTTTCCACTACAAAAAACACAAAATTTATTTATACAAAGAAGATTTTTCAGAATTTAATGAAATGCTAAAAGCAGCAACAGATTATATTTTAAATGAAAAAGGAGCAGAAGTAATTTCTGAACGTCATCAAAAAGATTTTAAAAGACCATCTGAAATTGCAAATGAAACTGAAGAACCTAAAAGTACTGAAAGTTTTACTGATGTAAATTTTGAAGATATTTAATACATATCTTTTATCAAAATAATTAAAAAACACATCAATTGATGTGTTTTTTTTCACAAAAAAAACCGACTTTAAGTCGGTTTTTAATTTTATAAATGTTTAGGCTTATCCTAAAACCTCTTTTACTTTATCTGCAGCTTCTTGGAATTCAGTAACTGAAATTACATCTAAACCACTAGCTTCAATAAGTTCTTTTGCTTCTAAAGCATTTGTTCCTTGTAAACGAACTATAATTGGCACTTTAATATCATCACCCATATTAATAAAAGCATCAATAATACCTTGTGCTACTCTATCACAACGAACAATACCACCAAAAATATTTACTAATATAGCTTTTACATTAGGGTCTTTTAAAATAATTCTAAAAGCAACCTCAACACGTTTAGCATCAGCCGTACCACCTACATCTAAAAAGTTTGCTGGATCTCCACCAGATTGCTTAATTAAATCCATAGTACTCATTGCTAAACCAGCACCGTTTACCATACAACCAACATTACCGTCTAAATCAACATAATTTAAACCTGCTGCATTTGCTTCAACTTCAATTTCATTTTCCTCACGTAAATCACGTAATTCAGCTAAATCTTTATGACGGTACAAAGCGTTATCATCTAAAACTACTTTAGAGTCAACTGCTAATATTTTATCATCAGAAGTTTTTAATACTGGATTAATTTCAAATAATGAAGCATCAGATTTTACAAAAGCAGTGTATAAAGAAGTAACAAATTTTATCATTTCTTTAAGTGCTCCACCTGATAAACCTAAATTAAAAGCAACTTTACGTGCTTGAAATGGTTGTAAACCAATTAAAGGATCAATTTCTTCAGTAAAAATTAAATGTGGTGTTTTATCAGCTACAGCTTCAATATCCATTCCACCTTCTGTAGAATACATAATCATATTTTTACCTGTGGCTCTGTTTAACAATACAGACATATAATACTCATCCGGTTCATTTTCACCAGGATAATATACATCTTCTGCAACTAAAACTTGATGTACTTTTTTTCCTTCAGCTGATGTTTGTGGTGTTTTTAACATCATTCCAATAATACTTTCTGAAATTGACTCAACTTCGGCTAAACTTTTTGCAAGTTTTACTCCTCCACCTTTTCCACGTCCTCCTGCGTGAATTTGTGCTTTCACAACCCACCAACCTGTACCAGTTTCAGTAGCTAATTGTTTTGCAGCTTCAACTGCTTTTTTATGATTGTCTGCAACAATTCCACGTTGTATTCTAACGCCAAAACTGTTTAACAATTCTTTTCCTTGATATTCGTGTAAATTCATTAGAAATAACGGTTTTATTAAATATCCACAAATGTAAGAATCCTTCGTTAAATAAGTATTTGATTTTCTAAAAAGTTTTACACTTTGTAACATTCTTTTTAACTAATTACATTTATTAACATTTATTTAAGATGGTTTATTTTAGATGTTAAATATTTTAGCATGAAATTTTACTAATACTGCTTATTCTACAATGAAAAAATATTTTTTTATTTTTTGTTTATTATTCATCACACTTTCACAAGCTCAGGTTGGTAAGAAATCATTAAATGCCTTACGTATTTCTAACCCTCCAAATATTGATGGAATTTTAGATGATGAATCATGGGAAAATGCTGAATTAGCAAAAGACTTTGTAATGTTTAGACCTGGAACAGGTGATAAAGAACCTGAAAATCAGAAGACTGAAGTAAAGGTAATTTACGATGATGAAGCCATTTATTTTGGTGCGTATTTATACGATAACAATGTCAGTAATATCCCTAAAGAATCCGCTACACGTGATAATTTCGCACAAGCAGATTGGTTTGGAATTATGCTAAACCCTTTTAATGATAGTCAAAATGATACTGAATTTTTCGTACAAATAGCTGGAAATCAATCAGATGCTAAGTTAACTTTAAATGGTGAAGATTTTAGTTGGAATGCTGTTTGGCAAAGTTCAGTTAATATTGTTGAAGATGGTTGGGTAATTGAAATAAGAATACCTTATGCTGCTTTAAGGTTTTCAAATGATAAAATTCAAACTTGGGGAATTAATTTCCATAGAGGATTTCAAGATAAAAAAGAACAATATACTTGGAATTTTATTGATAAAACAAATGGAAATATTAGTCAATACTCTGGTTTATTAACAGGTTTAGAAAATATTACACCACCAACACGTTTAAGTTTTTATCCTTACGCGTCTACATCTTATACAAGTTTTAATGGAGATAATGAATTTAATAGTAATTATGGAGTTGATGTAAAGTATGGTATTAATGAAAGTTTTACACTAGATGCAACTTTAATTCCTGATTTTGGACAAACTGCTTTTGATAATGTAACTTTAAATTTAGGACCATTTGAACAACATTTTTCCGAAAAAAGATCCTTTTTTACTGAAGGAACTGAATTATTTAGTAAAGGAGATTTCTTTTATTCAAGAAGAATTGGAGATTCACCATCTACTTCTTTTGATGAAAGTACTTTAGCTGACAATGAAGAATTAATAGATAATCCTTCTGATGTAAATATGCTAAACGCCATAAAAATATCTGGAAGAACTAAAAAAGGACTTGGTATTGGTGTTTTTAATGCTATTACTGAAAAAACAGAAGCTACGATTAAAAATTTAGATACAGAAGAAATTAGAAAAGTTGTTACAGAACCTTTTGCAAATTATAGTGTAGTTGTTTTAGATCAACAGTTTAACGATAATTCTTCAGTAAGTTTTGTAAATACTAATGTACTAAGAAATGGTTCATTTAGAGATGCTAACGTTTCAGCACTATTGTTTAATTTAACAAACAAATCAAACAAATACAATATTAATGGTGGTGTTGGTATGAGCAATATTAACGAGTTTGGAGAAAAAACTAGTGGTTTTATTTCAAATCTTAATTTTGGAAAAGTTAGTGGAAACTGGCAATATGAATTTGAACACTATTTACAAGATGATACTTTTGATAAAAATGATTTAGGTTTTCAACGACGTAATAATTTTAGCAATTTCGAAGGTGAAATATCATATCGAATTTTTGAACCAACTGAAAAGTTCAATGAATATAGAATTACTCTTTCTTCTGAATTAGAATATCTTTATAAACCTAATACTTATACAGGAAATTCTGTTCGTTTAAACTACTTTTTTATGACAAAAAAATCACAAACAGCATTTGGTGGAAATGTACAAGGTAGTTTTGGAAATCAATTTGATTATTTTGAACCTAGAGTTGAAGGGAGATATTTCAAACTAAATTCAAGAATTGCAACTTTTCAATTTATTTCTACAGATTATAGTAAAAAATTCGCAATAGATACTCGGTTATTCTTTTCAAAAAGAATAAATGATGATAATAACTTTATCTTAATCAATTTCTCACCTAGGTATAGAGTTAATAATAAGTTATCTTTTATTTATGAATTAAGATATACCAAAGACACTAACGAAAAAGGCTATGCCACTAGACTTGATGATGTTGGATTGGTTGATGAAGATAATGGAAACAATATTATTTTTGGAAATAGAGATGCAAAATCAGTAACAAATTCAATTTCTGGTAAATATAATTTTAGTACAAAAGCTGCACTTTTGTTAACATTTAGACAGTATTGGTCACCTGTAAAATACGACTCCCAATACTATTTATTAAATAATGACGGTACTTTATCTAAAGATAATTATACAGCTAATCACGATATAAATTTCAATACTTGGAATTTTGACCTTAATTTCACTTGGGAATTTGCTCCTGGAAGTCAATTAATTGCGTTATATAGAAATTCTCTTTTTAATGAAGATGAATTTTCTGATTTAAACTTTAACGATAATTTAAACAACCTTTTTAAAGAGCCAATGTTACACAATTTATCATTAAGAATGGTGTATTACATTGACTACAATATTGCTAAAAAATGGCTCAAAAAAAATAGTTAAAACAATTTTTAAACTATTTTAATCTTTTACTTTTTTATTTACTTATTTTTGATGCTATGATTGAAGCTAAAAATATTCACAAATTTTATGGTGATCTAGAAGTTTTAAAAGGTGTTGGTTTAACTATTAAAAAAGGTGAAGTAGTTGCTATTGTTGGTCCATCAGGAGCTGGTAAAACTACACTATTGCAAATACTTGGAACTTTAGATAAACCTACTATTAATCAAAACACTAAACTTTTAATTAATAATAAAGATTTACTTAATTTAAAAGATAAATCGCTCTCAAGGTTTAGAAATCAACATATTGGTTTTATATTTCAGTTTCATCAATTACTTCCTGAATTTACTGCGCTTGAAAATGTTTGTATTCCTGCGTTTATTAATAACACTTCTAAAAAAGAAGCTGAAAACAAAGCAAAAGAATTACTTCATTTTTTAGGATTAGAAGATAGAATTAATCATAAACCTAACGAACTTTCTGGAGGAGAACAACAACGTGTAGCAGTTGCAAGAGCCTTAATTAACAATCCTGATGTTATTTTTGCTGATGAACCAAGTGGAAATTTGGATACAGCTTCAGCAAAAAACTTACACGAATTATTTTTTACACTTCGAGATAAATTCAATCAAACATTTGTAATTGTAACTCATAATCTAGAGTTAGCAAATATGGCAGATAGAAAACTAGAAATGAAAGATGGAAAAATTATCAAATAAATTGTAAATAATGATAGGAATTATTAGTGCAATGCAAGAGGAAATACAAGCCTTATTGAACGAACTTAAAAATGTGACAACTACTGAAAAAGGTATGAGAACTTATTACGAAGGTTCTCTATTTAATAAAAAAGTTGTACTTGTATTTTCTAGATGGGGAAAAGTTGCTTCAGCAGCTACCACAACGCAACTAATTAACGATTTTAATGTTGAAGAAATTATTTTTACAGGAGTTGCAGGTGCTATAAACCCTAAGTTAAATATTGGAGATATTGTTATAGGGAAAAATTTATATCAACATGATATGGATGCAAGTCCGCTTTTTGAGAAATTTGAAATACCTATTATTAAAAAAAAATATTTAACAACTAAAGATTCAACAAATTTAGTTGAAGCAACTCGTTTGTTTATAAAAACTTACAATACATTCATTAATCCTAAAGAGTCAAAAAGCTTTGATATTACAAATCCAAAAGTAATTTATGGAGATATTACAAGTGGTGATCAGTTTATTTCAAGTTTAAAAAAAATTGAAAGTTTAAATAAGGATTTACCAACAGCAATGTGTGTAGAAATGGAAGGTGCATCCGTTGCACAAGTGTGTTTTGAATATAATGTACCGTTTTCAATTATTCGTATTATTTCAGATAAAGCAAATGACAATGCTACAATTGACTTCCCAAAATTTGCAAACGCTATTGCAAGTAATTATGCTTTAGGTATTTTAAAAAATTATTTTGCATAAATAACTTTGATTTTAATACCTTTGAAAAATCCTTTTTTGAACAATGCAATTTAAGCATCCAGAAATTTTATATGCACTTCTGCTACTTATCATACCGATACTTGTTCATTTATTTCAATTACAACGTTTTGTAAAAGTCCCGTTTACCAATGTTAAAATTTTAAAAAGCATTGAAAAACAAACACGTAAAAGTGCTCGTTTAAAAAAATGGCTCATTTTAATTACTCGATTATTAGTTTTAACGTGTTTAATTATTGCTTTTGCACAGCCTTATTTATCTAAACATAGTACACATCAAAATTTTAATACTACAATATATTTAGATAACTCCTACAGTATGGCAGCTAAAGGAGAGAAAGGTGAACTATTACAAAGTGCAATACAAAGTATTATTGAAAACAGTTCAAAATCAACTAGTAAAATTTCACTTATAACTAATCATCAAAGTCTTAAAAATTTAGATGCAAATAGTTTAAAAAATGAGCTAATTAAACTTAAACACCATCCTATTAAACTTGATTTAAATACCGTTTTATTAAAAGCTAAAAATATAGAATCAAAAAATAGTGATGCTCTAAATAAAATTATATTAATTTCTGATTTTCAAAGCATTAACAATAACAATACTATTGACTTTTCAACTATAAATTCAAATGTAAATTTTGTAAAACTAAATCCTAAAAGAATTATTAGTAGCTATATTGATAGTGTTTATATTAAAAAAGAGTCATCTACTGAAATTACAATTGAAGTATTGGTGAAAAATTCACAAAACAGCACAACAACCATTCCTGTTTCTTTGTATAATAATTCTAAATTAATTGGAAAAACAACTTCAAAATTTAACAACTCTACAAGCTCAATTATTCAGTTTTCTTTTCCAAGTTCAACAAATTTTAATGGTAAAATCTCTATTAATGATGATGCATTAGAATTTGATAACGATTTCTATTTTTCAATTTCAAAACCTGAAAAAATTAATGTCTTATCTATTGGTAATATTTCAAGCTTTTTAGGTAAAATTTATACTAAAAATGAGTTTGATTTTACAACAACACAACTTCAGAATTTAAATTATAACAGCATTCAAAACCAGCATTTAATTATACTCAATGAGCTAGAAAATATTCCTTCAGAATTAATAACTAGTTTGCTAGAATATTTAAAAACGGGTGGCAGTTTAGCAGTTATTCCAGCTATAAAAAGTAATATAAACTCCTACAATTCATTATTAAATAGTTTTAAAATAGGTACTATAACTTCAAAAATTGAAAACACACATAAAGTAACCACCATAAACTATGAACATCCATTATTAATAGATGTTTTTGAGAAAAAAGTTGATAATTTTCAATATCCAACAACAAAATGGCACTTTAAAACTAATTTTAAAAATAGTTCTGCTA
>Ga0316205_10003247_pt1 | contig 15645 bp, 12 predicted proteins | sample 3monthpyrite_MG_FD_204941 | JGI IMG/M metagenome (GOLD analysis project Ga0316205, IMG submission 204941) | Microbial mat bacterial communities from mineral coupon in-situ incubated in ocean water Damariscotta River, Maine, United States -... | ecosystem: Environmental > Aquatic > Marine >... | reverse complement strand
AAAACAACCCTGAGGATGACAATGCAGGAACAAGACAAGTGCCTTTTTCTAGAGAGATTTATATAGAAAAAGACGATTTTAAAGAAGAAGCTGGAAATAAATTTTTTAGATTAAAGCTTGGAGGTGAGGTGCGTTTAAAGAACGCATACATTATCAAAGCAGAAAATGTTGTTAAAGATGTTAACGGAAATATTACTGAAATTCACTGTACCTATTCTGAAGATACAACCAAGAAGGTGAAAGGAACCTTGCATTGGGTATCCATAAAACACGCTATACAAGCTGAAGTTAGAGAATACGACAGGCTGTTTATGGATGAAGCACCAGATAGTCATCCTGATAAAAATTTCATGGAGTTTATCAATCCCAACTCTTTAAAAACAATCAATGCTTTTGTAGAACCCAGTTTAGCAGACGCTAAGGTTGGTGAACGTTTTCAATTTCAACGTTTAGGGTATTTTAATGTGGACAACGATTCTAAACCAAACGCATTAGTGTTTAATAAAACAGTTGGTTTACGCGATTCTTGGGCTAAGCAGAAACCGAAAAAAACAAACAATCAGAATCAACCAAAACAACAGCAATCACAGCGAAAAGTAATTAGCGTGATTCAACAACTAGGAAAAAAATACACAAATCTTCCAGAAGAAAAACAACAAAAAGTTAAGGCTGAAATACAAAAATTAGCTAAAGATGTTACTTATAATGAATTAGAACCATTATTTGGAACAGCCATAAAAAAAGCCGGAACTCGTATTGCCACAATAATAGTATTAAAAGTATTGCTTAATAATGGCTTGAAGCATAATGACGCAATTAATGAGTTTGTAGAAAAAGCTTTGGAAGATAAAAATGAATTGTTGGTAGCTGAAGCAAGAACAATATAGATAGCACAAGAAAGCCTCGACATAATTGCTTCGAAGCTTTTTAAGACTAATTTTTCCTTTTTAATCCTCTATTTTTTCTTGAATCATTTCATTATCTGGAATAATAAGGCTTGTTTTAAAGTTTGGAAAAACTTGCTCCATTAATGCGCTATTTTTTACCTGCTTAGCTTCTATGAAATACCAATATTTTAAGTCCGCATCATAAATACCTAACAAAAAAGCTTTTGATTTAATTCTTAAGTTATTCATTACTATTTGATTATAACTTTCGACATAACAACGATATTGATCTTGTTCAAAAATCACATCTGAGACACTAGTTATATCTGCTTTTTCGAAAACAAATCCCTCTTGCGACATAGAATTAAAAGTAGATTCAAGTAAGGTAATTGCCTTTTCTTTTCCACCCATTAGTGTCACAACACCTGGGTAAGTGTGTTTTAAAACCGTATTGAAATCAAATTTAAGTGTTGCTTGGGAGGTTGCTTTTGCATCTTTCAACGCTTGTGCTTTCAATTCAGATTTATCTTGTGCAAAAGAAATGCTGTTACCCACAAGTAATAGCATTAATATTAGTTTTGAAGATATATTATTCATCCTTTTTCTTATTGTTTGAACTTTTCATCGCCTCACCAATTTGGTTACTAGCCGTGAAACTAGCTACCATATCATTAAGCATATTACTTCCTGCTTGAGGTGAATTAGGTAATAAAATCAAGTTACTATTAGTTTCGCCACCAATTGCTTGAAGCGTGTCGTAGTGCTGTGTAACCACAATTAAAGCAGAGGCTTCTTGTGAGTTAATACCAACCTTATTAAGAACCTCTACAGACTCCTCCAAACCACGAGCAATTTCACGACGTTGATCTGCAATTCCTTGACCTTGTAAACGCTTACTTTCAGCTTCAGCTTTAGCTTTCTCAACAATAAGAATACGTGCCGCATCACCCTCAAATTGTGCAGCAATTTTTTCACGCTCAGAAGCATTAATTCTATTCATGGCTTGTTTTACTTGTGCGTCTGGATCAATATCTGTCACTAATGTTTTAATGATATCAAAACCATAATCAGACATAGCATCATTCAATTCAGCTTTAACCGCTAAAGCAATATCATCTTTTTTAACAAACACGTCGTCAAGCTTCATTTTTGGTACTTCGGCACGAACCACATCAAATACATAAGACGTAATTTGATCGTGAGGATAATCTAGCTTATAAAATGCATCATACACTTTTAATTTAATGACCTTGTATTGAACAGATACCTTTAAACGCACAAACACGTCATCCAAAGTTTTAGTTTCTATTATTACATCTAATTGTTGAATTTTTAAACTTAAGCGACCAGCAATTCGATCTACTAAAGGAATTTTAAAACGCAACCCAGATTGACGAATGCTATGGAATTTACCAAATCGCTCTACTATAGCAGCGGTTTGCTGTTTTACTATAAAAAACGCAGAAATTAAAATTATTAGTCCAAAAAAGACAATAGGTATAAAAATGAACTGTTCCATAACAAGAATATTAAATGATTAGAAAATAAATGAATACTAAATTAAACTATATTTGTTTTAGAACGTTAAAAAATCACATGAAAAACAAACAGCTTATCTTATTAGTAGCATTAAGCACCTTTTTTGTTACAATCATAAACGCGCAGCATAAAAGTTATAATATTAAGAATGGTTTTAGTATTGGTGGAGGCATAAGCATGTATAACATTAAAACAGATAATTTTATTACCACCAAAGGCAATGGGTTTGTGGTTTCTTTAGCCGCAGGTGTCGATATTCCTAATAAGTGGTACACAGTGAGTTATGGTATGCAAATTTCAGAAAACACATTAGAAATATCTGGAAGAATCACCAATGATATCGCTGGCAACGAGCAAATAAAATACAAGCAAATGGCTGCGCAATTAGGCTTTTTATTTCACGCAAAAGTATTAGGAAATAATGTTACTATAGATGCTGGTCCTCAATTACAGTACAATGGGGATTTAGACTTTAAAAACAGTGAACAAGAAGGGTATTATATAAATGGTTTCGGTGATTTATTAGCATCAGATATAACAGAAATGTCTAAGTTTAATATAAATGGCGCTGTTGGAGCCACGGCAGGCTTTGGGCCATTAAGGGTGAATGCGCAATACATTTATGGCTTTTTAAATATGTTTGATAAACTAAATAAAAACCTAAATCAAGACACGGATTTTAAAGGTAATCCAGAAACAATAATGTTAACTGCATTATTTACATTTTGATTAAAAAGACTTAAGCCAAAAAAAGCATGAAACAAATTAATTAATTTGTGCAATAGCTAATTCTATTCTTCTTACTGCAGCATCTCGACCAATTAAAAACATAATCTGGAAAAGATCAGGACCCTTAAGATCTCCAACCAAAGCCAAACGAAGTGGCTGCATAACTTTTCCAAACCCAATTTCTTTGTTGACAATCCACTCTTTAATTTCTGTTTGAAGCTGCTCAGCAGACTCTACTTCAATATTGCTTATCACAGAGGCCAATTCTTTCATGATAGAATCCGTATCATCTTTCCAGGCTTTTTTAGCTGATTTTTCGACATAAAATTTAGGCGCTTCAAAAAAGAAATTGCTTAGATCCCAAAAGTCACTTACAAAAGTTGCTCGTTCTTTAACCAACCCAATAGCCAAGGCAATATAATCTTTATCAATAGTTGATAATTCTTCACGAGACGCTTTAAACGATGCTGCCAAATTATCATTTGATTGCTCTTGCATATAATGGTGGTTAAACCATTTGATTTTTTCAGGATCAAAACGTGCTCCAGATTTATTGACGCGATTTAAATCAAAAACGTTTATTAGCTCGTCCAAACTAAAAATTTCTTGCTCAGTTCCAGGGTTCCAACCTAAAAAAGCTAAAAAATTCACCATAGCTTCTGGAAAATAACCATCATCCTTATAGCCTCTTGAAATCTCTCCAGAATTAGGGTCTTTCCACTCTAAAGGAAATACCGGAAATCCTAGTTTATCGCCATCACGTTTACTCAATTTGCCTTTTCCAGTTGGTTTTAGTATTAATGGTAAATGTGCAAATTCAGGAGCTTTCCACTCAAAAGCATCGTATAATTGTTGGTGCAATGCTAAAGAAGGCAGCCATTCTTCACCACGAATAACATGCGATATTTGCATTAAGTGGTCATCTACAATATTTGCCAAATGGTAGGTTGGCATACCATCACTTTTAAAAAGAACCTTATCATCTAAGATATTAGTATCAATTTTTATATCACCACGAATAATATCTTTTAGATGAAGTGTTTCGTCTTTTGGTGATTTAAAACGAATTACATAATCGTCTCCTGCATCTAATTTCGCTTTTACTTCTTCAGTCGAAAGCGATAAGGAATTACTCAGTTTTAATCGGTTGTGCCAATTATAGATAAAGGTTTTTCCTTGTGACTCGTGTTCTTTTCTGTGATTATTTAATGTTTCAGCAGCATCAAAAGCATAGTAAGCATTTCCGGAAGCAATCAATTTATTAGCATATTCTTTGTATAAGTGTTTGCGTTCGCTTTGTCTGTAAGGACCAAAATCCTCATTTTTCCCAGGGCCTTCATCAAAAGGAATTCCGCACCATTTTAGTGACTCTATAATGTAATCTTCAGCACTTTCAACATATCTATTTTGGTCTGTATCCTCTATACGAAGCACAAACGTGCCATTGTGCTTTTTTGCAAATAAGTAATTGAAAAGAGCAGTTCTTACTCCACCAATGTGTAATGGTCCTGTTGGACTTGGAGCAAAGCGAACGCGAACATTTTTAGTCATGAATATTGTTTAAGACCGCAAAGATAACTTGATAAGGTAAGAGAACAAAGAAAAAAGAATAAAGAGGATACTTCTATTGTCTAAAAGTGAAGAGGTCTATTATTTAATCTTTATAAAAACACCATTTCAGGAGGAACACGCTTATTCATTATTGAAAACCACAAAGGCGGAATTAGGGCTAAAACCATGGATGTTGGATAGCCATAGGGCAACTGAGGGCTGTTGTCGTGACACTCTAGAACCTGATATTTTTTTGAAGATCTAAAGTGATGGTCGCTGTGACGCGTTAGTTCGTAAAGCATAATTCTACCAATAACATGGTTGGAATTCCATGAGTGCATTTCTTTAACGCGCTCGTATCTTCCAGAATCCGTTTTCTTTCTAAGCAAACCATAGTGCTCTATATAATTAACTGTTTCCAACAACAAAAAGCCAGTAACAGCAGCAAGAACAGCAAAAAACAAAACGGTTTTACCAAAAACAAGAAATACAGTAATTAGATATAACCCTTGCAGAATCAAATACCAAAACATGTCGTTTCGCATCGAGAAAAAAGACAGCTTTTGGTTTCTAAGCAATTGTTTTTGAATACACCAAGCGCTAAAGTATTGTCGTGCTGTTGAAGTGATCCAAAAAGAATAAACTGTTTGTTTAAACCTAGCAGTAGCAGGATCCTCTTTGGTGGCAGCGTGTAAATGATGCCCAAAATTATGTTCAATATAAAAGTGCATGTATAGCGAAGGCAACAACAACACCTTACCAATAAAGCGTTCTTTAGAGGCTTGTCTGTGCCCTAATTCATGTGCCACATTAATACCGTTAGCACCCAAAACCATACCAACAGAAAGCGTCAAGCCAAAAAACTCATAAGCTCCCAAAGTACCACTTGACACTTCAAACATAGCCCAAATAAGCAGCCCATAAACAATGGGAAGGTTTAAGTATAATAGCCAATCGAAAACAGGGTTAATAGCTTTTGAAGCTGTTTCGGATTCAGAATAATTACTGTTTTCTTCTTTTAAAAGCAATTCTAAAATTGGTATACAAACAAAGAGATAAACAGGTGTTAAGAACAACCAATATCCTTTAAAATAAAGCCCAACTATAACACTTAATGGAACGCTTAAAGCAGATAAATATTTTAGGTCTTTAGGTTTCATGTAAATTCAAAATACCGATGAAGCATGGCTAATCATCGACTTTAACACAATGTTATACAATTTAAGAGCAACAAGTTAACAATAAAATTGTAGATTTATTAGTTGAAACTATTAAATATAGGCTATTGGGCAACTTTAAGAACATACAATATAAGCTTGAGGCATTTATAAAAAAATACTACACAAGCGAACTTATTAAAGGCATTATTTTATTTTTTGCTATTGGTTTGCTATATTTTTTGGTAACGCTTTTAATTGAGTATGCTTTATGGTTAAATACTACGGCAAGAACTGTATTATTTTGGGTATTTGTCTTGGTAGAAGCTGCACTGTTTGTAAAGTTTATTATAAAACCCATAGCTAAGCTTTTCAAATTCCAAAAAGGGATTGATTTTTTGGAGGCTTCCAAAATTATTGGAAATTATTTCCCTGAGGTTAATGATAAATTACTAAACGTACTTCAACTAAAAGAGAATTCAAAAGAATCGGAGCTTTTGCTAGCAAGTATTGAACAAAAATCTTTAGAACTAAATCCAATTCCTTTTAAGTTGGCAATTAATTTTAAGAGCAATATTAAGTATCTAAAGTATGCGGCAATTCCTCTTTTAATTATCTTGTTTTCTTTTATATCTGGCAAGTACAATTGGTTTAGTGATAGCTACGAGCGTGTTGTAAATTACAAAACGGCTTTTGAGCCACCTGCGCCATTTCAATTCTTTATTGTAAACGATAGTTTAAAAGCATTAGAAAGTAAAGATTTTAACCTAATCGTTCAAACAGAAGGAGAGGTTATTCCAGACAATGTTCAAATAACATATAATAATGAAACGTATTATTTAAAACAAATTAGCTCAGGTGTTTTCGAGTATGCATTTACTCAGCCAAAGCAAAACATTCAATTTCATCTATTTGCAAATAATGTAAACTCAAGAGACTATAATTTGGAAGTCATAAACACTCCTAGATTATTGAGTTTTGATTTAGTTTTAGATTATCCAGCATATACCAAAAAACAAAACGAAACCTTAAAAAGCAATGGCAACGCTATTGTACCTCAAGGCACTAAGGTTACATGGAATTTAAAAACAAAATCCACTAACAATGTGGTTTTAAGCACACAAGACTCTTTAGAGAAATTTAATGGCGAAAACAATGAGTTTAATTTAACAAAGCGTTTGTTTAAGTCGTTGGATTATAGTTTACAAACTAGCAACAAGGATTTAAAGGACTATGAAAACCTATCTTTTTCAATACATGTAATTAGGGACGAATATCCAGAGCTAAACGTGAAGATGGAACAAGATTCTTTGGATAGCCAAACTCTTTATTTTTATGGACAAGTTAGTGATGATTATGGTTTGAGCAAGCTTCAACTAGTTTACTACCCAAGTGATTCCGATAAAGAGAAGAATACTGAACGTTTAAATATATCTAAATCAAATTTTGATGAATTTGTAAGCGTATTTCCTAATCAATTAAATTTAGAAGAAGGTATTAGTTACGATTTGTATTTTGAGGTGTTTGACAATGACGCTTTAAGTAATTACAAAAGCACCAAGAGCAGCACGTTTTCATACAGAAAGCTAACAAAGGATGAGGTTGAACAAGAACAATTAAAAGAGCAAAACGAGACCATAGATAACCTTAACAACTCACTTGAGAAATTAGAAGAACAAGATGAAGAACTGAAAGAGTTTTCAAAGACACAAAAAGAAAAATCCGAACTCAATTTTAACGACAAAAAGAAACTAGAAAATTTCATTAAGCGTCAAAAGCAGCAAGATGAAATGATAAAAAACTTTAATAAGCAGCTTAAAGAGAACCTAGAGGATTTTCAAAAAGAGAACAAGGAAGACCCTTTTAAAGAAAATCTAAAACAACGTTTAGAGGAAAACCAAGAGCAACTTAAAAAAGATGAAGAATTGCTAAAAGAGCTTGAGAAACTATCTAAAAAAATCCAAAAAGAACAACTGTCGCAAAAGCTTGAGGAATTGGCAAAACAAAACAAAAACAAAAAGCGAAGCCTTCAACAGTTACTCGAATTAACAAAACGTTATTATGTAACCATGAAATCTGAAAAGATTCGCTTAGAGCTCGAAGAATTAGCTGAAGAGCAAGAAAAATTATCAAAAGAATCAGGAGAAAATAACACCAAAGAGAAGCAAGACGAGTTAAATAAAAAATTCGAAGAAATACAAAAAGAGTTAGAAGAATTACGAAAAGAGAATAACAAGCTAATTGAGCCACTTGATGTGCCAAATGACAAAAAGAAAGAAGATGACATTAAAAAAGAGCAGCAAGAAGCGAGTGAAAATTTAGAAAAAAAGGAACAAAGCCCTAATCAAGAAGCTAAGGAGCAACAACAAAATGACGCAAAGAAGAACCAAAAAAAGGCAGCTCAAAAGATGAGACAAATGAGCGAACAAATGCAACAGTCCATGATGAGCGGAAGCACCGAACAAATGTCTGAAGACATAGACATGCTTCGCCAAGTTCTGGATAATTTGGTTCAGTATTCATTTGATCAGGAAGACGTCATGAATAAGTTTAAATCCATTCAGGTTAACCACAACGAGTATGCTAAATATTTAATAAAACAACAAAATTTAAAAGAACATTTTGAACATATTGACGACAGCCTGTTTGCACTTTCACTAAGGCAACCAACACTTTCTGAAAGCATTAATAAGGAAACTACCGAAGTGTTTTTTAATATAGATAAATCCTTAGAGCAACTAGCAGAAAACCGTTTGTACCAAGGTGTAGCAGCACAACAATATGCTGTAACGTCGGCTAATTCTTTAGCGAGTTTATTGAGTGATATTCTTGATAATATGGAGAACCAAATGAATCCATCACCAGGCCAAGGAGAAGGCGATATGCAATTACCAGACATTATTATGAGCCAAGAAGAGCTTAATAAGCAGATGGAAGAAGGATTAAAAAAGAGCGAAGAAGGAAAAAAGAAAGATGGAGAAGAAGGGGAAGAAGGTGATAAAAAAGAAGGAGAGGGTCAAAATAACGAGGAATTAAACGGAGAGCTGTTTCAAATTTATCAACAACAGCAACATTTACGTCAAGCACTTGAAGATAAAATTGGTAAAGAAGGAAAAAATGGTGCTGGAGAAAATCTGTTACGCGAAATGGAGTCTATAGAAAGGGACCTCTTAAATAAAGGCTTTACCAATCGTACTTTGCAACGCATGATGAACCTTCAACATCAATTATTAAAGCTTGAAAACGCCACTTTTCAGCAAGGAGAAGACAGTAAACGTAAGTCAAAAACCAACCAACAACAATTTAATAATCTTACAAACACGCAACTTGAAAACGCCAAACAATATTTTAATACCACAGAAATATTAAATAGACAAGCACTACCTTTGCAGCAAACATACAAAAAGAAAGTACGAGAGTATTTTAAGAAAAGCAATGATTAGTATAAATTACGAAACTGATTTTCATCTAAAAGAAACTGAGCGTATTTGTGAATGGGTTGGTAATGCTATAAGTGAAGAAGCGTGTAAAGAAGGCGATATTAATTATGTGTTTTGTGACGACAATTACCTTCATAAATTAAATGTTGAGTTTCTACAACACGATACGCTTACAGATATCATTAGCTTTGATTATTCAGTAGGAAAAGAACTACATGGAGATATTTTTATTTCTATTGAGAGGGTTGAAGACAACGCACAAGACCTTGGTGTTGATTTTGAAGCTGAGCTTCACAGAGTGATGATACATGGCATCCTTCATTATTGTGGTTATAAAGACAAGAGTAAAGAGGATAAAAAGGTGATGCGGCAAAAAGAAGATTTCTATCTTTCAAAGCTTACTTAATTCTTATGTTTTGATGTATATTTGCACACTTTTATTTTAACAATGTTTCACGTGGAACACTCATGAGTTTATTTTTAGATACATACGATGTGATTGTGGTTGGAGGTGGACACGCTGGTAGCGAAGCAGCCGCAGCCGCAGCCAATATGGGGTGTAAAACCCTTTTGATTACAATGAACCTTCAAAACATTGCCCAAATGTCTTGCAATCCTGCAATGGGAGGAATTGCTAAGGGTCAAATTGTGCGTGAAATAGATGCCTTGGGTGGCTATAGTGGCATCGTAAGCGATACATCTGCCATACAATTTAAAATGCTCAACAAGTCTAAAGGACCAGCAATGTGGAGTCCTAGAGTACAAAGTGATAGGATGCGATTTGCAGAAGACTGGAGGCTAATGCTTGAAAACACACCAAACCTCGACTTTTATCAAGAAATGGTTTCTGGCTTAATGGTAGAAAAAGGTAAGGTTGTAGGTGTAAAAACATCTTTGGGAATAGAGGTAAACGCTAAATCTGTTGTGCTTACCAATGGTACTTTTTTGAATGGCCTAATACATATTGGAGACAAAAGCTTTGGAGGCGGAAGAGCAGGAGAAAGAGCTGCTACTGGGATAACAGAGCAGTTAGTTGATATAGGATTCGATTCTGGCAGAATGAAAACCGGAACACCACCACGTGTGGACGGTCGTTCACTTGATTTTTCTAAAATGATTGAACAGCCTGGAGATGATAACCCAGAAAAATTTTCGTATTTAGATATCACACAACCATTAAAAGAGCAACGTTCTTGCCACATGACCTATACAAGCCCAGAAGTTCATGATTTACTTCGTGAAGGTTTTAATCGTTCACCTATGTTTAATGGAAGGATTAAAAGTTTAGGCCCACGATATTGCCCTTCAATTGAAGATAAAATAAATCGTTTTGCCGATAAGGACAGACACCAATTATTTATCGAACCTGAGGGCTGGAATACAGTCGAGTATTATGTAAACGGTTTTTCTACATCACTACCAGAAGATGTTCAGTTTAATGCATTACGTTCTGTAGTAGGCTTTGAAAATGTAAAATTCTTTAGACCAGGATATGCTATTGAGTATGATTATTTTCCACCAACTCAATTAAAGCATACTTTAGAAACCAAGTTGGTTGAAGGACTCTATTTTGCTGGACAAATAAACGGTACAACTGGATATGAAGAAGCAGCATCACAAGGCCTAATGGCAGGAATAAATGCCAGTTTAAAAGTGCAGAAAAAAGAAGCTTTTACTCTACAGAGAGACGAAGCCTATATAGGTGTTTTAATCGATGATTTAATCACAAAAGGCACAGAAGAGCCCTATAGAATGTTTACATCACGTGCCGAATATAGAACACTGTTAAGGCAGGATAACGCAGATTTGCGGTTAACACCTAAGGGGTTTGCATTGGGAATTGCATCTAAAAAACGTATGAGGCGTATGGAAGAAAAACATGAACAAGCTAAAAATTTCGTGCATTTTTTTAGAGAAACCAGTATTACTCCCAAAGAAGCAAATCCAGTTTTAGAAGCTAAGAATTCTGCGCCAGTTAAGCAGCAAGATAAGATGTTTAAATTGTTTGCAAGACCAAACATTACCATTGATGATGTAAGGCAATTTGAGGCTGTTGAATCATATATTCAAGAAAACAATTTAGATGCTGAGGTTATAGAGCAAACAGAAATTCAGGTGAAGTATTCTGGTTATATAACTAAGGAAAAAAATAATGCAGACAAGTTAAATCGATTGGAGTATGTTAAAATCCCTGAAAATTTTGACTATTCTAAAATCAAATCCATGAGCATGGAAGCACGTGAAAAACTTAATAACATACAGCCAGTATCTATTGCACAAGCATCACGAATTAGTGGTGTGTCACCAAACGACATTTCGGTATTATTGGTTTACATGGGCAGATAAATTACTTTAAAAACAGGAATCTCGTGATGATATTTTGTATGTTCCACGTGGAACTTTAGTTTTAAATGAGAAAAACAAAAACATATTTAAAAGTAAAAGATTACTCTGTTTCAGGAGAATCATTTCAGTTGATTAAAAATTCAACCCATGGCTATTTAGAAACGGTTCCCAAACCAAAAGCAGACAAACTCCCTAATTATTATAAAACCAAAGACTATATTTCGCACACTGATGCTAAACGAAATCTATTCGAAAAAATTTATCACTTTGTTAGAAGCACTTCTTTAAGGAAGAAATTAAAACTTATTAATTCCTTTAATTATAAGAGAAAAACGCTTTTGGATATTGGCTGCGGCACAGGAGATTTTTTAAAAACCGCACAAGAGAATGACTGGAAGATTGTTGGTATTGAACCAAATGAGCATGCTCGAAAAATTGCAAACTCAAAAACGAATAATACCGTTTTAGACAGTCATAAGATTTATGGATTAAAAGAACATAGTTTTAATGTAATTACGCTTTGGCATGTACTGGAGCATGTACCAAATCTTGAAGAGTATATAGGTTTGTTTAAAAAATTATTAAAACCAGACGGCACTTTAATAATTGCGGTTCCAAATTACAAGAGCTTTGACGCAAAACATTACAAATCATATTGGGCAGCCTATGATGCGCCAAGACATCTTTGGCATTTTTCACGCTCATCAATTAGCAAATTATTTGGCGAAGCAAATATGCAAGTTGTTAAAACACTTCCAATGAAATTTGATTCGTATTACGTGAGTCTTCTTTCAGAAAAGTATCAAACTGGACGCATGAATATATTTAAGGCCTTTATAGTTGGATTGCTTTCTAATCTAAAAGCAAAACACTCTAATGAGTATTCTTCTATGATATATATTATCAAAAACGAGTAATTTTTATTTTAAGCCATATTTTTGGAAAGTTTCAAGTAAAGATTCACAATTACCTTTCATTTTTTTTTAGTGCGTTTAAATCGCTTTATTTAGCTTTATTTTTAATAGTTAAAACATATTATCAAGCTCTAAAACAATAGATATTGTTTATTGTAAAATAAAATAGCAAATTCCAATCCATTCATAAGAATTACTTTTCTATTTTTGCGGAATTGAAAAAAGATAAAAATGAAAAAATTAGTATTAATTGTCATAGTGGTTTTGAGCGTTGCGTCTTGTCAACAATCTCAAAAAATAGGATTTGTTGATAATTCGGTTTTGATAAATGACTATCAAGAGAAAAAAGAGATTGAAGCTAAATTAAAATTTAAAATTCAAGCTTATGAAAAAAGAAGAGATAGTTTGGGTCAAGCATTTCAAATAGATGTAAAAGCAGCTGAAGTAAAAGCGAGGAGCATGTCGCAAGCCAATCTTCAGAAATTACAGCAAGAGTTTCAACAAAAAGAACAAATCATTTCTCAACAATTACAATTTGAACAACAACAAATTGCTCAAGAAAGCCAATCAAAAAACGACTCACTTATTAAAAAAGTAAGGAATTTTGTTAAAAACTACGGAAAAACAAATGGTTACAATTTCATACTAGGAAGTAATGAAGCAGGAAGCGTTATGTATGGAACCGATGAAGTCGATTTAACACAAACTATATTGGACGCCTTAAACGAAGCATATAAAAACAAGAAATAGATAAAGCCTTAAAATTATTTACAAGCCAAGCAGAAATGTTTGGCTTTTTTATTTGGTATAAAAAGAAAACGCTTTTGGGACAATACTTGCCTTAATATCTCCTGTTCCAATCAGCTCACCATCAGCTTGAATAAAAGGAATGTTCGACTTGCTTTTACATATAATAGTAACGGTATTTGTTTTAAGTGTCTCAACCTTTTTTAGTTTTACGATACTTCCATTAAAAAGCTTCGCCAAATTTTTAAGGATATCTAGCTTGCTAAAGTTTTTTGCAATACTAATATCCAACAAGCCATTAGTAGCGTTTGTGAATTCGGTTAATTGCATACCGCCACCAGAATATTTACAAAGCCCAATTAAAACCATCAAACTTTTTGTTGTTATCCTTTGTGAATTCGCAACAACGTCAACTTCAAAATTTTTAAATGAAAACAATCCTAAAATAGCCCCTATAAGGTAAGCCAAAGCGCCAAAGTGTTTATATTTTCCAACCTTGCTCACCACGTAGCCATCAAACCCAACACCAGCCAAATTATTAAAAAAAACAGGAGGTTTTTGAGAATCTAAAAACTCAATTTTACCTATATCTTGACTGATTATTTTTTCATTTTTAATGATGCTAATAGCTTTTTTTATATGTTTTGGAATAGCATGGGTTTTTACCCAATCATTTCCGGTTCCAATAGGAATAATGCCAACATTTATACTTGAAGAAGCAACAGTTTTTTGCGATACAATACCATTTACCGTATTATGAATGGTGCCATCGCCACCAACACAAATAATATTATTAAAACCTTGATTTACAGCAATATGTATTAATTCAATATTATGGTTTCCGCTTTTGGTAAATTGAAACTCAAAACTGAAACCATTACTTATTAATAAGCGTTGTATTTTTGGCCAATACTTTTTAGCCTTTCCGTTTCCTGAAGTTGGATTTATTATGACGAACCATTTTTTGGAGCTCGACATCTTAAGCAGATTTTTTATGAAGCAATCTGGTCAATTTAATTGACAAATCGGTCAATATAATTTTTGAATTACCATTACGCTCTATATGGTAAATAGCGTCTTGCAGCTCATTATTTATATCCATAATGTTGTTTCCATGAACAAAAGGAGCAAAATTTTCAAGTTTAAAATTTTCAGAATTGGGCTCCATAAACACCAAGTCTTTTGCTTGATAATTATAGAGCAATGCTTGCCTAAAAAAGTCTAAGCAAAAATGCAAGAATTGTTTTTGGGTCTCTCGTCCAGTTTTGGCAATTTCCTCGCTCCAAGACATTAAATCGTGAATGGCAGTTTTATTGCCTTTTGCTTTAAAAGCACTACGAATCCATAAGATAAACCATTTTTCAAATTGAATATCTTCGCTATCATGATACATTAGGTCGCAAGCTTTATTAAAATTACCGTTGGCTTGATGTGCAATTTTATTGGCAACCGTTTCATCGATATTATATTTTTCAATAAGGGCGATTTTAATATCACTTTCAGCTAGAGGCGGAAAATGTAATATTTGGCAGCGAGATTTTATGGTAGAGATAATTTGTTCTTCATCTTCGGCAATTAAAATAAAAACGGTTTTACTCGGTGGCTCTTCAATTAGTTTTAGTAGCTTATTGGCACAAGCAATATTCATTTTTTCTGCCATCCAAATGAGCATTACTTTGTAGCCGCCCTCATAAGATTTTAAAGTAAGGGACTTTACAATATCATGAGCTTCATCCACACCAATTTGTCCTTGTTTATTATCTATACCCAATTGTTTGTACCAATCAAATAAATTACAATATGGCTGTTCGTTTATTAGTTTGCGCCAATCTTCCAAAAATAGTTTTGAAACAGGGTGTTTTTTTACAGTATCATTAGCTGCAACTGGAAAAGCAAAATGTAAATCGGGATGCGATAAGTTGTTAAACTTTAAATTACAAGCATCATTACCAGAAGTGTTTTCACCATCTGTATTGTGGCATAAAACATATTGAGCATAAGCTATTGCCATTGGTAAAGCACCAGTTCCTTCTCTTCCAACAAATAATTGCGCATGAGGAACCCTTCCATTATCTACACTATGTGTAAGGTGTTTTTTTAGGTGTTCTTGACCAATAATTTCACTAAAAAGCATAGCACAAATATAACTTATGTTTTTAATATTTTTAGACTAAAATAGAATGATAAAGAAGATATGTGTTATTGCATAGAACAATCCTAAACCATATAAAAATATATGATATAAACCTTTAAAGAATTAATATTACTAACTAAATTTGAAATCATATTAAAAACACAACCAGTTAACTATGAAAACGATTAATGATATTAACTT
>Ga0316205_10003246_pt1 | contig 15646 bp, 19 predicted proteins | sample 3monthpyrite_MG_FD_204941 | JGI IMG/M metagenome (GOLD analysis project Ga0316205, IMG submission 204941) | Microbial mat bacterial communities from mineral coupon in-situ incubated in ocean water Damariscotta River, Maine, United States -... | ecosystem: Environmental > Aquatic > Marine >... | reverse complement strand
GGTGTAATCAACCAAAAGATGTTCTCAATGTTATCAAGTATCAATATAGATTTTGATGATCCAGAAGCTGCAGCAATGATGGAAGCTGTAAAGAAAATTAAAAGCGTTAAGTTTTTAACCACAGGAGATAAGAGCGTTTCTGCTCAAATGGCTGCAGATGCAAAAAAACACATTAGTAGTGCAAGTTTAGAAGAGTTAATGCGTTTTAAAGACGGAGACCAAACGGTTAAGTTTTATGTTAGAGAAGGTTCTAGCGAAAACCATGTAAAAGAATTATTAATGTTTGTTAATGGTTTAAAAGAGTTAACAAAAGGACAAGACATTACTATTAACGGACAAAAACGCGATATTGAAACCGTAATCGTTTCTATCGTAGGAGATATTGATCTTAGAGAAATATCTAAACTTACAAGCAAAATGAATTTTCCAGGTGGTGAGCACTTAAAAAAGGCAGGCCAAAAGAAAAACTAAGAAAAGAGAAATTATCATCATGAATACATCAATCAAAAACATAGTAATGTCAATCCTTATGGTTGCAGTTTTTTCAAGCTGCAACTATGAGGAAACATTGCAAAAGTATTTCGTAGCTAACCAAGAAACACCAGATTTTATTTCGGTAGATATTCCGGCAAGTTTTGTAAACTTAGATAAAGCGGCTACATTAACAGACGATCAAAGAGAAGCTTATGAATCTGTAAATAAGCTTAATATGTTAGCCTATACTTTAACTGATGATAATGAAGCAGTGTACAAAGCAGAATTATTGAAGGTGCAAGCCATATTAAAAGACGACCGTTACGACGAACTTTTTAGAGGAGGAAACTCAACCGATGGTAAGATTGTTGTAAAATATATTGGAACAGATACTACCATAGACGAGCTTATCATTTTTGGAAGTGCCAATGATAAAGGTTTTGCAGTAGTAAGAGTTTTAGGAAACAATATGGAGCCTGCTAAAATTATGCAATTGGGAAGTGTTGTAAATCAAATGTCAACTGAAGAAAGTGATGTAAGTAATATTATGAATTTCTTTAAGTAATAAAAGAAACAGTCAAAATTTTAATTACTAATCATAATTAAATTTTGAAATGTTAATGTAGAAAAACCTGTCTATTCTGGTAGTTTTTTTTTGTTTCCACTTTTAGATTTTATAATAATTATATTGACTACAATACCAATAAATCCTAAAAATAAAAGCATTCTGACAATAAAATTATCTAGGAGGTTAAGCAAACCTGCTATAAAAAAAAATGCTGCAAGCAATGCTGTAAAAAATAATGATATTTTATCGTTATTGGTCATTTAGATACCGGTGTAATTACTAGGTGTAATGGCTTTAAGCTCAGTTTTAATAGCATTGTTAACGTCTAAGGTATCAATAAAATTAGATATAGACTGTTGTGTAATAGCTTCGTTAGTCCTTGTTAATCCTTTTAAGGCTTCGTAAGGATTTGGATACCCTTCACGACGTAAAATAGTTTGAATAGCTTCTGCAACTACAGGCCAGTTATTTTCTAAGTCTTCAGCAAACTTTGATTCGTTTAATAATAATTTATTAAGACCTTTAAGTGTAGATTTAAAACCAATTAATGTATGACCAAAGGGCACACCTACATTGCGTAGTACCGTACTATCGGTTAAATCACGTTGTAATCTTGACAATGGTAATTTTGCTGACAAATGTTCAAAAACAGCATTCGCAATTCCTAAATTACCTTCGCTGTTTTCAAAATCAATAGGGTTTACTTTATGTGGCATTGCAGAACTACCAACTTCGCCAGCTTTAATTTTTTGTTTAAAATATTCCATAGACACATAAGTCCAGATATCACGATCTAAATCTATAATTATGGTGTTTATACGCTTTAAACAATCAAATAGTGCTGCCATATGATCGTAATGTTCAATTTGTGTTGTGGGAAATGAGTGATATAAACCCAGTTTTTCTTGCACAAATTTACTACCAAAAGTTTTCCAATCTATATTAGGATACGCTACATGATGGGCGTTGAAATTTCCAGTAGCACCACCAAATTTGGAAGCACTGGGAATATCATTCAATAAATTGAATTGTTCTTCAAGGCGTACCACAAAAACTTCAATTTCTTTACCAAGCCGTGTTGGAGATGCAGGCTGACCATGAGTTCTTGCTAACATTGGGATATCCTTCCAATCAGTAGCTAATTCTTTTAAACGATCTAAAACTGTAAAATACTCAGGAACGTAACAATCGTTCATGGCATCTTTAATGCTTAAAGGTACCGCTGTATTATTTATGTCTTGTGATGTTAGTCCAAAATGGATGAACTCTTTATACTCTGAAATATTCAAAGCATCAAATTGCTCTTTAATAAAGTATTCAACAGCTTTTACATCATGATTGGTTACCTTCTCAATGTCTTTAATCGCTAAGGCGTTTTCTGATGTAAAGTTCTTGTATATGTCTCTTAAATCTTTAAATAAGTCTGAATTGAAATTTTTAAGCTGAGGTAAAGGAATTTCGCATAATGCAATAAAATATTCAATTTCCACCTGAACACGATATTTTATAAGTGCTTCTTCCGAAAAAAAAGGCGCTAAAGATTCAGTTTTACTTCTATAACGACCATCGATTGGTGAAATGGCATTAAGCGTTGATAAAGACATGTGTTATGTTGTTTTTTGAAGTTGCAAAGATAAGTATTTGAATTGCGAATTGCGAATTAAGAATTGTGAATTTTTGACAACATAAGATGATTACTTTTATTGACTCCAAAAAATGATTATCTTGGACAATAAACCCTTCCGAAATGAATAAAATATATCTCTTCGCTTTTGTTGTATTTGCCCAAAACATGTATTCACAATCTTACAAAAAGGCAGAACCTTTTACCCATACATTTTCTATTGTAGCTAGAGATTCTGTAACTGGAGATATGGGTGTTGCTGTCCAATCTCATTGGTTTAGTGTTGGTAGTGTAGTTACTTATGCAAAAGCAGGCGTGGGTGTAATAGCTACACAGTCTTTAGTCAACCCAAGTTATGGGCCTAAAGGGTTGGCGTTAATGCAGCAAGGATTAGCACCCCAACAAGCACTGAATGTTTTAATTGAAAATGATACAGGTGAAATGTACAGACAAGTTGCTTTTTTAAATGTAAACGGAGATGTAGCAACCCATACAGGAAACTTATGCATTGCCGAAGCTGGACATATACAAGGTAAAAATTTTTCTGTTCAGGCAAATATGATGTTAAATAGCACCGTTTGGGATGCAATGGCAATAGCATTTGAAACAACAAAAGGATCTTTAAGTGAACGTATTTTAGCAGCATTAAAAGCGGCACAAAATGAAAAGGGAGATATTCGTGGAAAACAATCGGCTGCCATATTAATTGTGAAAGGAGAAGCGACTGGAAATTCTTGGGAAGACACTATAATGGATTTACGTGTTGAAGATAATCCAAATCCAATTCAAGAATTAGAACGGTTAATTAAACTACATAAGGCTTACGACTTTATGAATAAAGGGGATTTAGCCATGGAAGTTGGGAATTCTAAAAAAGCAGAGCAATTGTATTTACAAGCTCAAAAATTATTTCCTGAAAATTTAGAAATGCAATATTGGTATGCTATAAATTTGTTGAACAATAAAGAATTTGAGAAAGCAAAACCAATTTTAAAATCTGTTTTTAAAGCAGATATTAATTGGCAAATATTAACAAAACGACTTGTAAAGAGTAAGCTATTAACAATTTCAGAAACAGAACTTAAAGCTATTATGCAGTTTTAATTTTTTTTAATACATGGCGCGCCCTAGCCTTAAATGCTGCACTCCCGGTTTGATAATCTCGCTCGATAATTATTTGTAATTCGGGATGTATCCAGCTAAATTCTTTGCCAAGTAAAAATAACGTATGCATTGAATAGACTTTTGTTGCTACTTTTTGATTTGTAATTAAATAATCAAAGCATAATTCTATAATATGTTCTTTATGTGTTTTCTTTAAATAATCTTTAGTACGATTGTTGTTTTTATGATAATAGGCTTCTACTAAGTACTCACAAATTTTTGCTATCGGTCTTACAGCAGAGTCTAAATGTACAGTTGGCATTTGCTCAGTAAATCTATCCAAATGTGGTAAAATAGCATCCAAATTTTCTCTAGCCACAAATTCTAATAACCATGCTGCACGACAAGATCTTTTATCATCTACGTTGAACAGTATATCTAAAACTTGAGGTAATAATTCAAGATTATTAATAACAAGCGTTGCATATTTTTTGCGCTTTTCTCTAGAATGGTTTACGTAATCTAATTCCTTATATAATTCTTCAGTAGTCATCAATAATTTAGTACATTTAAGCATCTAAAATTAACTAAAATGAAATTCCTAAAAAAAATATTATTGCTCTTATTAGTTGTGTTTGTAATCGCTCAATTTTTTGGACCGGATAAAAACGAAGGCGATATTGTCTCAATTGAAGCCTTTTTTGCAGATACTAATCCTCCAGATGATATAAAAATAATTTTAAAGGAGAATTGTTTAGATTGCCACAGCAGTTTTACACGTTATCCTTGGTATAGCTCTATTACACCAGTTAATTATTGGATGGCAGGTCATGTAAATAATGGCTCTAAACATTTTAACATGTCTAAATGGGAAGGCACATCTGTAAAACGTAAGGACCATAAATTTGAAGAACTTATAGAAATGGTAGAGAAAAAGGAAATGCCATTACCATCTTATACCTGGACACATACAGAAGCTAAGCTTACCGATGCACAAATTGAAAGTGTAATTACTTGGGCAAAACAAGTGCGTGTAAAATACGGTCTTCTGCCTAAAGCTCAGTAATAAGTTTACAGGATCTAATCTCAGTATTCAGTCACTTTGTTAATCTATGTATGATAATTAATAAAACATTCGTGTATTCGTGGCAAAAAAAATACTAATAATAGGTTTTGTTTGGCCAGAGCCAAAATCTTCGGCAGCAGGGAGTAGGATGATGCAGTTGATTCATCTTTTTCAATCACAACAATATCACATTACATTTGCCAGCCCATGTGCTAAAAGTGATAATGCTTTTGATTTAAAAACTATTGGTGTTAATCAAGTTTCAATTGAACTTAATGAACCTAGTTTTGATGTGATTATTCAAAAACTAAACCCTACTATCGTATTGTTTGACCGTTTTATGATGGAGGAACAGTTTGGATGGCGCGTTGCCGAACATTGCCCAAATGCCATAAGAATTCTCGATACCGAAGATTTGCATTGTCTTCGTAAAGGGCGTCAACAAGCATTTAAAGAAGAGCAAACATTTGATAAAACTTATTTATTTAACGAAACTGCAAAACGAGAAATTGCAAGTATTTACAGATGTGATTTGAGTTTGATAATTTCCGAAGTAGAAATGAGGATACTGCAAAATGATTTTAAAGTAGATCAAGTATTACTACATTATTTGCCATTTATGCTAGATGAAGTTTCTTCTGAAACGGTTAATAGTAGTCCAAAATTTGAAGAACGTAATCATTTTATAACTATAGGTAATTTCTTGCACGAACCCAATTATAATGCCGTATTGTATTTAAAAAACACCATTTGGCCACTTATAAAAAAGCAATTACCAAAAGCAGAACTTCATGTTTACGGGGCTTATGCTTCACAAAAAGTAAATCAGTTGCATAATGCAAAGGAGGGGTTTTTAGTTAAAGGATTTGCAAAAGATGTTAATGAAGTGATGCAAACGGCAAAAGTGTGTTTGGCACCAATACAGTTTGGTGCGGGATTAAAAGGGAAGTTGATTGATGCCATGGTAAACGGAACACCATCAGTTACCACAACTATTGGAGCAGAAGGTATGTATGGCGAATTAGAGATTAATGGATTTATAGAGAACAATCCTCAGGGGTTTGCCAATAGAGCCGTCGAATTACATACTAATATCACACTGTGGGATACAAAGCAATTAAACGGGTTTGCTGTTATTAACAAACGTTTCAACAGGACTATCTTTATCCAAAGTTTCATAAAAACGATTGAAAATTTAAAAGAAAATCTAAAAGCTCATAGACTTAACAATTTTAAAGGAAGTATGCTACAGCATCACACTTTGCAAAGTACCAAGTTTATGTCACGTTGGATTGAAGAAAAAAACAAAAAGTAAAGTCTTATTTTTATAAAATCAAACTATTATCATGGCAGTAGCACAGCAAATTTTAATAAATGGTTACACACACGTATTATACGAATCTGAATCTTATACCGAAGAAGACTCTATTACAAAAAGCGAAGCATTCTTTAATTGGATAAATACTAGGCGTTCGGTAAGGGAATATTCTAGTCAGCCTATTGCAAAGGCAGTTATTGAAAATATTATAAAGGCGGCATCCACAGCACCATCAGGAGCACATAAACAACCTTGGACCTTTTGTGCCATTTCTAATGCAGATCTAAAAACAGAAATAAGATTAGCAGCTGAGGTTGAAGAACGCGCAACCTATTCTAAACGCATGAGTGACCGCTGGAAAGCAGATCTAGCACCTTTGGGAACAGATACCAACAAACCCTTTATTGAGGATGCACCTTGGGTAATTGTTGCATTCAAACGTGTATATGAACATGAAGATAATGTAAAGCATAATAATTACTATGTTAACGAATCTATTGGTATTGCTTGCGGCATGTTAATCTCAGCAATTCATAATGCAGGATTAGTAACCTTAACACATACGCCAAGTCCTATGAATTTTTTAGCAAAACTACTTAACAGGCCAAGTAATGAGCGTGCTTTTTTATTATTGCCAATTGGTTATGCAAAACAACCTGCTTATGTGCCAGATTTGGATAGGAAACCATTGGAAGATGTTGCAGTGTTTTATGAGTAGGATTGATTAACTTAAAATAGTAATTATTTTATACAGCTGTTAGCTGTAGTTATTTATTATTTTAAGCAAATCGGAAGGATATTCAATTTCAAAATCAGGTTTGTAAGTCCATAATTTTGTGTCAGCTCCACTATATTTTGCTACTATAGCAATTATTGTGCATTTTCCACTAAACTCCATATCTATGTTTCTTGCAAATTCAACATCCCCTTCGTGATCTCCAACGTAAAAAATTGTTTTGTTAGCAGTGTTTTTAAATATTTGTTCCAAACATTTTAATCCACCAAATGGAAGCGGTTTTTGAGAATTACTGGGAATATCATCATAGCCAACAATTGCTTGAAATTTATGAATTAAACTATTTTGCTCTAAAACACGATTAATGTTTTCTGATGAATTTTGAGAGCAAATACCTTGAGGTAAATGGATTTGATTTATAGTTTGTTTAACTTCAGAGAATAACTCTACTGGAGTTGTGTTTTTGAGTTGATATTCTGTCCACATAGTTCCAGCTTCAAGCATTTCAGTTTCTGACATTCCATAATAATTCACATACAAATCTTGCCAGTTTTTAGATTGATGATTGGCAATATGATATGAATCTTCACTTTTTAAATAATGTGGTAAATTTTCTCCTGTTAGTCTTGGAGCAACTTCAGATAGGATTTGCTTTGTAATATCAATATTTTTTGGCACTGAGTTCACTAAAGTTCCATCGTAGTCCCAAAGAATTGCATCTATATTCATTAATGTTGGTTTTAATTACTGCTAATACCCTAATATGGTCAGTTTCATTACTTATTTGCCTATTGTTAAACGAAACTAATTGTTTTTTTGTGCAAAATCAAGTTAAAAACTATGATTGGTTGAAATTAATTTGGAGAATTCAAAAATGTAAAGTATATTTGTCAAATAGGAAAACTTATTTTCCTTAATAGAAAATATATTTGTCAATTAATTTATTATTATGAAATGAGCCATAATAATTAATTTGAAACCAATTAAATTTTTTAATGGTGAATTACATCTGACAAATGAAAACAATAAATGTAAACAGATGAATACAAAAAAGATTATGGAATGCGAAAGAGAGCGCTTAAATAAACTCACAAACTTTAGATTACCTCATTCATTTTGGTCTATAGGTATGGCTGTTGCAGCAATATCTATTATTGTAATGTTTGTAAGAGCTTTTGCACTAGATGGCGATACAGAATGGTTAAGGGAGCTTGCTAAAAAGGGATTACTAATTGGGATGCTCTTAATGTCAATATCAAAAGATAAAGAAGAGGATGAATTGACCATAAAACTCAGAATGCAATCCTACGCTTTTGCTTTTGTAGTTGGCGTTGCATATGCTTTAATAATGCCTTATGTAGAATTTGGTGTGTCTAATGTGGTGCATTCTGGAGGAGAAGCGTATAAAGATTTAGGAGATTTTCAAGTGCTTTCTTTTATGTTGTTAGTTCAGCTTTTGTGTTTTCATACTTTAAAACGTTACAGATAATGCATAACACCATAAAAGTAGAACGTGCTATATTAAGTCTTACACAAGACGATTTAGCGAAAAAAATAGGCGTGTCCCGACAAACCATTAACTCTATAGAAGCAAATAGGTATGTGCCATCAACAGTTTTGGCTTTAAAGCTGTCGGCTTTATTTAATAAACCTGTGAACGATTTTTTTAAACTTGGTGATGATGATTAGATTGATTCTTGTTTTAACAGTCGTTATAGTGAAACTTGTTTTGCTGTTTTTATAAATTCTTGTACACCTAAAGTAGCACTTTTAGCAATAACGGATCTTTGATAATTATCACCTAATGGCAGTTTTATAATTAAATTAAGATGCTTTGGTTTTGGTATAATAAAACTGTGCATGAATATGCACAGTTTTTAAATGATATTAATCCCGTATTTAATTTTAAAAACTTAAAATATCTCAGATTTTAATTCTTCTTGCGGCCCGTCACAATTTGATAACCCCATAGACTCAAGACTTAATTTTCTAAGTGGCTCAGTAACATCGTTCAGAGCTTGAAAACCAAAATCTAATCCAGCAATTGTTCTTAATGGACGATTACCATTTGGTAAATTGATTAAGTTTTCAAAAATTTTCACCACAATCATTGGGTCAGTTGGTGCATTTTCATCTTTAAACATTTCATCAACTTGAGCGCCAAAGCCGTCAAAAAATTCATTAACATGACTATAAGCCATCGCAAGCTCTTTATCTTTTGCCTCTATCATATTACCGAAGAAATTAGTGTTAAAAGGCCCAGGTTCTACAATTACAACATCAATTCCTAAAGGCGCTAATTCATAGCGCATTGCTTCGCTTAACCCTTCAAGGCCCCATTTACTCGCATGATAAATTCCAAATCCTGGAAATGCACCTCTTCCTGCTATTGAACTAACCTGTATAATTAGTCCAGATTTACGATTACGCATTTTAGGAAGCACAGCCTTAGCCATTCTTAATGTCCCAACTATGTTTAAGTCTAATTGTGCTAAACATTCTTGAGAAGAGAATGCTTCGATAGGCCCTCCAAACCCAAGACCAGCATTGTTTATAAGAACATCTACCATAGGTAGTTTAGAGACAGCATTATTTACACTTTCATCAGATGTTACATCTATTTCTACAACTTCAATGCTGTAACCATTTGAGGTTGCAAATTCTTTTAATTCCGAAGCGGCTTTAGTGTTTTTACCATTTATGTTCCGCATAGTTGCGTAAACATGATGGCCTTTTTCAGCTAAATACTTCGCAGACATATAGCCAAATCCTGTGCTACAACCTGTAATTAGTACTTTTTTCATGATTTTATTTTTAAGTTAGAATTGTTGCCAAAAACAATGAAGCAAAAGGGGTAGTTTGGTGTGAATTAAAAGTACAAAAAAATGTTCTAGGTTTTAGGACTTTATGGTATTGAATATTAACAATTTAGACTCTTGTTTAATTAAAATGCGATTTTCAGCCTCAAAAAAATTAGAGCATATTGATAAACTCTATAACACCCAATGTTGCAGATTTAGCAATAATAGTTACTTGAGCATTACTATCCATAGCTGGCTTTGGATCTAGATAATAAATTTTAGTTTCTGGACGTACATAATGCATTAAACTTGCTGCAGGATAAACTTGCATAGAAGTGCCTATAATTAACAGAATATCTGCGGTTTGGCAAATATTAATAGCGGTTTCTATTAAAGGGACAGCTTCACCAAACCAAACAATATACGGCCTTAATTGATAACCTTTAGAACATTTATCACCTAATGTCAAGTCTGTTTGCCAATCTTGTACATCTAGTTCATTATGAGTGCTTCTTACCTTTAATAATTCACCATGGAGATGTACCACATTTGTGCTACCGGCGCGCTCGTGCAAATCATCAACATTTTGGGTTATAATTGTTATGTTATAATCTTGCTCTAATTTGGCTAGCGCAACATGAGCAGTATTTGGTTTAACATCTAACAGTTGTTTACGCCGCTGGTTATAAAATTCTAAAACCAATTCAGGATTTGAGGCGAATCCTTGAGGAGAGGCAACCTGCATAACATCATGTCCTTCCCATAATCCGTCAGCATCTCTAAAGGTTTTAAGTCCGCTTTCGGCGCTCATTCCTGCTCCAGTAAGTACAACGATGTGCTTTTTCATAGATTAAAAGTAGCAAATAAAACGTCATTGCTAACGCAGTGAAGCAATCTGTTTATTTTAGTTTCTATTCATGAGATTACTTCAGTCATTCTTCCTTCGTAATGACGGAAAACTTTATTAATTTTGAATATGATAGACATCAAACTCCTAGAATACCTAGAATCTTATCTAACAGAGCATCGTAAAGAAAGATTCGACAACGTATTATCACAGCGCACAAAACATTTTACCGTAGCCACCGAAGATGTATATCAATTGCATAATACAAGTGCTGTGATACGCAGTTGTGATGTATTTGGAATACAAGAAGTAAATATAGTTGAAGAGCTAAATTCAAAGCGAATAGACAGGGAAATTGCTATGGGTGCTCAAAAATGGGTGGATTTAAATAGATTTCATTCAGTAAAAGAATGTATTACAAATTTAAAGCAAAGTGGTTACCAGATTGTGGCCACAACACCCCATGAAAAGGATAGTGTATTAGAAGATTTTGATATTTCTAAAAAATCTTGCTTTTTCTTTGGAAGAGAAACCGAAGGGTTGTCACAAGAAGTTATAGATCAGGCAGATTGTTTTTTAAAAATACCAATGGTTGGCTTTACTGAAAGCTTAAATATCTCAGTATCAGCAGCTATTATATTGCAGCATGTTACCGCTAAGCTAAAGGCTTCAGATATAGAATGGCAACTTACTGAAGAAGAAATAATTGATAAAAGATATGACTGGTGTAAGAAAACCATAAAGAGTTTTAATGAAATTTTAGAGCATTATAAAAATTAACACTATTTTTTTTGTATTTTTAAGACAGTCAATTAATTAATTCAAAAACCCTAACCACCTATGATGATAGTAGTCGATATTCTTGTCGTACTCGTTGCATTAATAATTTTCTTAGCATTAATAGCGCCTAAAGAGTACAAAGTAAACAGAAGCATTATTATTAACAGATCACTTCCAGAAACATTTCAGTATTTAAAATTAGTCAAAAATCAAGATAATTGGTCGCCTTGGAAAAAGAAAGATCCAAGCATGACACAGACTTTTGAAGGGACTGATGGCGAAGTTGGATTTGTCTCTAAATGGAAAGGCAATAAAGATGTTGGAGAAGGAGAACAAGAAATACTAACTATAATAGAAAATGAGTCTATAGATTCACAATTACGATTTTTCAAACCATGGAAATCTGAGGCAATTGGTCATTTTCTTGTTGATGAGGTTGAGCACGACCAAACAATGGTTACCTGGGGGTTTTCAGGAAAAAACAAATTCCCATATAGTATTTTTATGTTATTCATGAATATGGATAAAGCAGTTGGTAAAGATTTTGAAGAGGGACTAGCAAGTTTAAAGCGAATATTAGATAAATAATATTTATGGAGCACAATATGGTTGGTTGGTTTGAAATACCAGTTGCAAACATGGACAGAGCAAAGAAATTTTACGATACCGTTTTTCAAATCGAAATTGGTGTTCAAGATTTTGGAGGTGTGCAAATGGGTTGGTTTCCTTATGCTGAAGGGAAATCTGGTGCGGCAGGCTCTTTAATTAAGAATGCAGCTTATATACCAAGTGATACTAAGGGTGTGTTGATTTATTTTTCGTCTGCAGATACCAATAGTGAACTCGATAGAGTAGAAGCTGCTGGAGGGAAAGTGATACAGCCTAAAACACAAATCTCACCCGATATTGGTTACATGGCACTTTTTATAGATACTGAAGGTAATAGAATGGCATTGCATTCTAGAGCATAGAAAATTACAAACGACGTCTGTTTCTGCTTTTGCTCAATACTTTGTACTCTTCGTAGCATTCGCTTATGGCATCAAGTATTTGCAAATCGTTTGCAGTTCTCATAAAATCTTTGGAGTAATTGCACTCGTTGACTAATAAGTCAAGATCTACTTTATCTACCTTTAATAAGGCTGTAAGCATTTCACGATCAAAACGAGTTGCTAAAAGGTTTCGTATTTCGTCATCCTTTTTCATACGTCGTAACTTACGCATTTCATTAGGTTGCTTACCAAACATTTTATGCAAAAAATCGGCTGGATTAAAGATAGCTCCCAGAACTTTAGTTACCACGTTAGGAGCGCTTGAACCACCTTCAAAACCAGTAGTTGGCAATCCAGAAATACTATAACGAGTGCTTCTACGTAATGGGACTTGTTTTATATCAACTTCTAAATACCCTGTTAAACGCAATTGGTTAACTACTACTTTTTCTAGAGCCAATGCTAATTCAGTCATTTCAATAGATGTTGACGCCCCGTACTTAATCCAGTCATTTGTAACGCGCACGTTAAGAGATTTATATCCTAAATAGGAAAGGTGAAGCGTGTCATTAACTTTGGCGTTAATTTCAAACTCACCTTTACTATTTGTTGCTGTTCCAGTAACTTGATTTAGGTTAACTACGTTTACACTTTCTAGAGGCTTGCCATTTTCTGCTCTTATTATAGTACCTTTTACCGTTGCGTCAATTTGAGCAAAGCTTGAAATTGTTACTAATAGTAAACCGAAAAGTAGGACAAGTTTTTTCATAAAAGCATTTAAGTTATAAAAGTACTAAACAAAACGTTTAAATAATGTTTAGCATATATATTTTGACTCAAATTTAACATGAAAGTTTATTACCGTCTGCTACGTCTTGGTCTAGATGCTCCAGAATCGTTTGACCTAGACCCTGAATCTGAACTTCGTGATCGTGATGCGTTGTCTGAACTACGTCTATCACTTCTATTTCCAGAACTATTTCTAGAATCTGAACGTCTGTCACTTGAGCGTCTGTCACTTCTAGAACCCGAATCGTTTCTTGGGTTTGAACGTCTTTCACCGTTTCTTCTATCATCACGTCTTCCGCCGCCGCCACGTCTATCATTACGTCTTCCGCCACCTCTGCTTCGGCCGCCGCCGCCTCTGTCTGTACTTACTTCTACGTTTACAAAGCGACCGTTGTGTTTATAGTCGGTAAAGAACGCGAGTACTTTTTCTTGAAGCCCTTTTTCGGTATTGAAAAATGAGAAACTTTCTTTAACATCAACCTTGAAGACATCATCTTGGCCAAGTTCAAGCACATCTTTTAAGAAATCTTTTAAAGACATCCAATCGTAACCATCTTTACGACCAACATTAATGAAGTAACGTGAATCGTTAGAGTTTTGGCTGTAATCTCTTCCGCCATCGCCATCACGAGACTCGGAAGCATTTAGGTTTTTTGTTTTTTGATAGTAATTAAAAAAACGTGTAAACTCTACTGAGAAGAATTTCTTAATCAATTCATCTTTTGTCGTGTCTTCAAATAAGTCATTTATGCTTGTAAGATACTTATCGATTTCATGATTTACTTCAGTATTATGAATTTTATTAGCAAGCGACATTAATTGTACTTCACAAATTTCCATCCCGTCAGGAATTTCTTTTTTAATGAATTGTTTTTTAATAATACGCTCAATACTTTTTATTTTACGTGTTTCACTTTTTGAAACAATTACCATTGAAATACCTGTCTTTCCAGCACGTCCAGTACGCCCAGATCTGTGTGTATAAATCTCAGGTTCATCAGGCAATTGGTAATTTATAACATGAGTAATATCGTCAACATCTATACCGCGAGCAGCAACATCAGTGGCTACAAGCATTTGAATTTGTTTATTTCTAAACGATTTCATTACCAAATCACGTTGATTTTGACTTAAATCGCCATGCAATGCTCCAGCGCTATAACCATCTTCAATTAAGTTTTCCGCAACTTTTTGAGTATCACGTTTTGTTCTACAGAAAATCACAGAAAAAATATCTGGATTAGCATCAGATAAGCGTTTTAAGGCTTGGTAGCGATCTCTTGAATTTACTAAGTAATATTCGTGAGATACTTGATTTGTACTTTCGTTCTTATTTCCTACTGTAATTTCAATAGGATTAGCCATGAATTTTCTTGCAATATTAGATACCTCTTTAGGCATTGTTGCAGAAAATAACCATGTGTTTTTTTCGTCTGGAGTATGTGATAAGATATCAGTGATATCTTCATAAAATCCCATATTTAGCATTTCATCGGCTTCATCTAAAACGGCATATTCAATTTTAGAAATATCAACCAAACGTCTGCTAATCATATCTTTCATACGACCAGGTGTAGCAACAATAATTTGAGCGCCACGTTTTACTTCTCTAGCTTGATCTGTGATACTAGCACCACCGTAAATTGCGGTAACATTCAGGCCTTTGCAATGTTTACCGTAGTTTTTAATTTCGTTTGTAATTTGTAAACAAAGCTCACGCGTAGGCGATAAAATTAGCCCTTGTGTTGTACGGCTATTAATATCAATTTTTTGAAGCATTGGGAAACCAAAAGCCGCAGTTTTACCTGTTCCTGTTTGTGCCAAAGCCACTAAATCTGTGTCTTGCTCTAATAAAATTGGAATTGCTTTTTCTTGGACTTCACTGGGTTTTATAAAACCCATATCTGTAATAGCGTGTAAAAGGTCTTCATTAAGACCTAAATCTTGGAATGTGTTCATTCGTGTAATAAGTATTCGATTATATTATGTACGTGTTATAAAAGAAGCGAATCGACATACTTAAACCTAAACTTCTACTAACACATCCTCACCCTGAGGAATTTAAAAACCCGTTTTTGGGTTTCGAGGCGCAAATATACAATTTTATTTGGATTGAAAGCTCTTATGATTTTTTTGAGCAGATTTTAGGTTGTGCTTATTGTCTAGGCTCTAAGTAATTGTGTGGGTTAGCATAACTTTATAAACTTAAACGCAGTAGAATCAAGATAAATCCCAACGTAAGGATTTTTGTATGTATGCAAGAACCAGCAATAAACTTTATATGGTGTTGACAATAGTTTTTAATTAAGTTTTTTTGAATTAATGATTTTGGTTTTTGAAAAGTCATTTAACTTTATTAAGTTCAACCTTGAAGAAGATGATTTAGTATATTCGTCTTCTTTATAGCCACCAAGTATATAAAGGTTGTCTTGATAACAATACATTTGAGAATTTTTTACATATAAATCAATTTTGTATTCATTTAAAACTTTGGTTACAATGTTATAAGTCAAAATTTTACCGTTACTGAAAATATAAATAATATTG
>Ga0316205_10003245_pt1 | contig 15650 bp, 12 predicted proteins | sample 3monthpyrite_MG_FD_204941 | JGI IMG/M metagenome (GOLD analysis project Ga0316205, IMG submission 204941) | Microbial mat bacterial communities from mineral coupon in-situ incubated in ocean water Damariscotta River, Maine, United States -... | ecosystem: Environmental > Aquatic > Marine >... | reverse complement strand
TACTCATTCGCACATAATGCCAATCTTCTTTACCACGGTTATTTCTTTTGTATAAGTCGATAGCGGTAGTGGAGCCTAAGGCATTTAGTTCACTGGCAGTTGAGGACATGGCAGCACTTAGAATGACCGCCAGCAGTAGCCCAATCAGCCCCGTAGGGAGGTTGTTGAGAATGAAATGCATAAAGACATAATCTTTATCGTTCGTCTCGGCATCTGGATTGGCCTGTTTTATGAGCGATTTCGCCTCTTCGCGCAATGTAGTTTCGGAGGTATTTAGGGCTTGAATTTCTTCAATAAGTGATTCTTTTTTAACTGGGTCTTCGCTTCGAGCGTATTCCAATTGTATGGCTTTGATATCTTCTTCAAGTACTAATTTTTCATCCTGAAGATCCCTATATTGCTCAGCATACTCACTTTTAAGCACATCTTTTTCAGCAACGGGGTTGAAGTTGAGCGGAGAACTGTTAAACTGATAAAAGACGAATACCATCACCCCAATCAATAGTATGAAGAACTGCATCGGAACTTTCAGCATTCCGTTCATAATCATCCCCAACTGACTCTCACGAACTGATTTTCCGGAGAGATAGCGTTGGACTTGGCTTTGGTCAGTTCCGAAGTAAGAAAGTGCCAAAAAACTACCTCCAATGAGACCACTCCAAACCGTGTATTTATTCTCTAAGTTGAAAGAAAAATCGAGAATTTCCATTTTCCCATTCGCGCCAGCTAACTCCAAAGCATTGTCAAAGGAAACGTCTAGCGGAAGGTAATTGAGAATGATGAGAAAGGCAATGAACAAACCGGCAAAAATAATGGCCATTTGTTGCTTTTGTGTAATGTTAACGGCTTTGGTACCTCCACTAACTGTATAAACAATCACCGAAATACCAATAATGATATTCAAAGTGTATAAATCCCAACCCAGAATACTAGAAAGTATAATGGACGGCGCGTAAATAGTAATACCCGCAGCAAGACCACGCTGAATCAAAAATAGAATCGCCGTTAGCGTCCGTGTTTTTAAATCGAATCTTGTTTCTAAATATTCATAGGCGGTAAAAACCTTGAGGCGGTGGTAAAGTGGAATAAACACTAAGCAAATCACTACGACGGCCAAGGGTAAACCAAAATAGAATTGAACAAAACCCATTCCATCATGGAAAGCTTGTCCGGGGGTAGATAGAAAAGTTATGGCGCTGGCCTGTGTTGCCATCACACTTAAGCCAATAGTCCACCAATGGGCATTATTTCCGCCCTTGAGGTAATCGTTTACGGTCTTGTTTTTGCGTGTTTTATAAACGCCATAAAAGACGATGAAAAGGAGAACTGAGATAATTACAGTCCAATCAATTGTGTGTAGTGAGTTGAATCCAGTATCCAGCATATTAGGCGAAGGATTTCATTAGATAATAGAAAATTACAATATAGGCGGCATTCAAAAGAAGCACCCAAGTATAACTCTTCTTCCAAACGAACTTATCCAAAATAACTTCGGTTTTTTCTTCTTTTTCCATACTACTCAAAATTAAAGTACTGCTTCATATAAATATCTATTACTTACCTAATGATAATAAGTTAGCGAATAATCGATAAGCGCCTGAGACCCCTGCTGGTAATTCTCTAAAGAAACTTAGGCCTGTATACACATAATGCCCTTTTCCGTGTTTGGCGACCAACAAAGAACCTTTGGTGTCTGGATAATCTTTATCGTGCATTCCCAAAATAGGAGTGAATTCGGGAGCCCATTCGTTCGGAAAATATAACCCTCGTTCCTGAACCCAACCATCAAAGTCGGTCGCAGTTATTTTATTGGGGGTATTCAACGCCGGATGCTTTGGTGCTAGGAGAGTCACATCTGCAAATTCATCGGTCACTCTATCTCTTGATAGCTTGATGGAATATGGTGCAAATTCCTTAGTAATGAGTCTATGTGCCGTGTTATATTGAAGTAGCAACGTTCCGCCATTGGCAACATAATCGTTCAAAAGTGATTGTTTGAATTTTAATTCTGAAACCGTATTATAGGCTCTTATTCCAACGACAATAGCATCAAAGTTACTAAGATTTGAAGCTGTTATTTCTGAAGGAACAATGGTTGTAACGGTATAACCAATCTGCTTTAAACTCTCTGGTATGGCATCGCCAGCCCCATCGATATAGCCAATATTCTCCCCTCTTTTTTCAATAGGAATGCGCACTACTTTGGCTTGGGAAGGTATGAGCACATTCTGAAAAGGAATGTGGTCATAATCTATAGCGATTAGTTCCTTATCATAATAGTTGTCTCCCACTTGCAACGTAGGTTTAATAACGCCTTCGCTTTGGTCTTTAGGAGGTTTTACATTGAAGAGAACCGTCTGGGAAGATCCTTTGGGCCCTAATGAAAAAGTGTGCTGCGCTGGGGACACGATCCAACCTTTGGGATGCAACAAACTCACAGTTCCAGTAATGTTTTCTCTTCCTGAAGTAACAATCACTGGAATATCACGGGACGCTTCACTCGAAAAAATCAACACTTTTTCTGGAATAGCTGCGGTCGCTTCTGGCAGTACTTCAAAGGGACGATATACTTCGCCTTTAACTGGATCATTAAATTTATAAGTGATATTTCTAACAAAATCAATTTCAGTTCCTGCAATGGAAACATTGAAGTGTACAGGAAATTGTCCTGTACGTGTAGGGAAACCAATGAGGTCCTTATTGTCGACATGGTACATACCTAAAGAACCTTCTTTATTCAACCAATAGGGAGTTGAGTTTTCAGTTACATTGAAGGTGAACTCGGTGCTAGTTATGTTTTGTTTTATGTTTTCTGAAAGGGGCATGGGCGCCATTTGCGAAGGAAACTGAATGACCTCAGAACTAACTGAATTCAGCTGCATGGACACATTAGATCGATTGATGGCTTCCAAAGTAACAACAACGTTTCCTTTGGGAGCAACGGTTTGCTGATCGGCGACGGCCTCCAAATACAGGCCAGAACAGTTTACAATGAGTTGTTTGATCTCTTCAGTCTTAATGGTTCTCCAATGATTGTCTCTAATTTTTTGAATGAGCCCATATGCCTTTACCAATTGCGGTACACTGGCCGATGGATTTTTAAAATCGAAATTCTTTTCAACTTCCCCTAAAATAGCACCAATGGCAGTTCCTTCTTCCAATCGCGACCAAGTGGTGTTGATTCCTTCAAATAGATCGTCTTTATTAGCTGCAGCATCTCCCTTTAGGAATTCAAGATACTCTGTCTGACTACCTCGGCTTCCTGTGTTTCCAAAACCTTGTGATTTATGCATACTTCTACTCAGTGCAGCGATCTCTCCATTAGAAAGTCCTAGACTAGGGTAGTAGCTACCAGTTTCTACCCAAGTGAGATTGGGCTTCAATTTTTCAAAGTCTTCTTTATTACCGTAGGCCCATGAATACGTATTGAAAAAAAGGCGTTTGGGACGCCAAGCGCCGTATTTTGATGCAGTTTCAGGATACGAATTAGCATCTCCAACCAAATCGAAGGCTTCAAAGCTTAGCATGGCCGACGAGGTGTGGTGTCCGTGAGTTTCTCCGGGCGTTCGGTGATTAAATCTATTGACAATAATATCCGGCTTAAATTTTCGAATAGCTCTCACTACATCATTCATCACTTCATCTTTATTCCAAATTGCCAGAGTTTCATCAGGATGCTTTGAATACCCAAAATCATTGGCTCGAGTAAAAAGTTGACTTCCACCGTCCGTGTTACGGGCAGCGACAAGCTCCTGCGTTCGAATCACCCCTAAAAGTTCTCTAATTTCAGGGCCAATAAGGTTTTGTCCACCATCACCACGGGTCATGGAAAGATAGGCTGTACGCGCTTTCAAGTCGTTAGAAAGATAGGATATGAGCCGTGTGTTTTCGTCGTCCGGATGCGCGGCAATGTACATGGCTGAACCTAAAAAGTTAAGCTTTTGTAAATCGTGATAGATCTCGGAGGCAGTAGGTTTTTGTGGTTTTTGAGCGAAAGTTGAGGTAAGGGAAACAATGGCAATTAAAAAGAGAAGCGCTAGTTTTTTACGAATCACAGTGTTAGGTTTTGATGTGTCTCAAAGATATTGAAAATAGGGTATGCTCTAAATGTCTTGGGATTTCTTTAACACTCCAAACCAATAAATGGTAAATCCGCACCTTTTTATAGTCCCAAAGAGTCACGCAAACGCAAATCTTTATTACTGTTTTGTCCCCAATATGCTGATCGCATGCGTTTCATTTTCTCAGCTGTGGTTTTAAGTCCGTTAGCATGAGTTTCTTCCCAACGCTCAATGGTATATGGGAATTGACTGCTGAAGTAAATTTTCAACTCGCGATCCAGATCCGAATAAGAAAGCGTATAGCTAGAAATAGAGTCACCCTTCACCAGACTACCAATAGCAGAGTGTGTGGCGATTTCCTTGTGGCTCATCCTAAAGTATTCAAAACTGGGGAGTATCGTAAAATTTCCAGTGGGAAGTTCTTCTGGATTGATTCGAATGCGACTCCATAAATCGCTTTCCAACCAATTTTTAGGAAGATCGATTTCTTGATCGGCTTCTCCTTCAAAATAGGAGTGAGCCTTAATTTCAAATTTCTTTCTATTGTTGAGTTGCACATATACATGACCGCACCATTCCTGAATAGAATGGGTAACCTTAATGGGGTGATTGCTCGTTTGAACTGGACTAAAAATGCTCGTCATTACTGAATAAGGATAGATTCCAGTGAGGTATTTTTTGGTGTGATTGAGTTTGAGCACAGGAATATTTTTTGAAGCAGTATTGTTTGCTTTCACTTGAACATTGGGCACGAAATCCTCGGTCACGAAAATATTGACGGAAGTGCCCTCTCGCAATTCCCCATAACGTTCCTGCGTTAATTTATAAGAAGTGATTTCGGCTGTGCCTGCATACCAATATTCTTTAAAGTCTTCGGAAAGAGCTCTGGACTTTGATGTGTTGGTTTCTGTTTTTATTTCTGAATGAACCGCGAGCGTATCTTTTTCCGAAGAATTACAACTAAAAAGAAATGTTGCAATGATAGCCGTCGAGAGTAAGTGCCAAGGTAATCGCATAATTGAGGGATTTACAGTAAAATTACACCATTGCTGACCAAATTACTCTTAAAGAACTGCAAAAATAACTAGCTTTTTTCCGAAAGCTCCATTAAGGTTTTGTACACCAAGCGTGTTGGCAATCCCATTACATTGAAATACGACCCTTCCAAACGATCAATAGCGATATACCCTATCCATTCCTGAACGCCATAACTTCCTGCTTTATCGTATGGTTTATAGTTGTCAAGGTAATATTCTATTTCAGCTTCGGTGAGTGTTTTGAACCATACTTTGGTTGTGTCGTGAATAGTTTTTTGGCGATTTTTGGAGGTGAAACAAACGGAGGTAATTACTTCATGCATTTGCCCGCTTAACCCGAAGAGCATTTGTTTTGCTTCAGCATAACTAGTTGGCTTCCCAATAGCTATGTTATCTTTCCAAACAATGGTATCGCTGGTAATTACGATATCTTTTTCAGATAGATTAGTAAAGACCGAAGCCTTCAGATGGGATAAATAATCTGTTATATCGGCACCTTTTAGTTGAGGATCATAGACTTCTTCCACTTCGCGCACATCGATTACATAATCCAAATCAAGTTCCTTGAAAAATTGTTGCCGCCGTGGAGAACCCGATGCAAGAATAATATGATAGTCTTTTAGTTTTTCTCTGAGCATGTGCAATCTATAGTTTCTGTAGCAGCGCTGGTTTAACGGAGTCGTACCATTCGTTCTTAAGAATACTCAAAACAATACTATCTCGTCTAACAGTAAGACCAGCGCAATTGCTGCGTAGGATTCCTTCAACAGTACATCCAAGGTTTTTCATGGCAGTAATACTCCGTGCATTTTGGGCATCGGCTCTAAATTCTACTCGCTCCACACCAATGGTTTCAAAAGCGAACTCCAATAACAGGTATTTGCAATTTTGGTTCAAACCAGTGCGTTGGAAATCTTTTCCGTACCAAGTGTATCCTAATTGGAGGGTATTATGTTGTGGTTGGATATCATAAAATCGGGTGCTTCCAGCATAGGCGTTTGCTTTTTTATCAAACACAATAAAAGGGTAGGAGTCACCTTGATCTTTTTTAGACCAGGCCTGAGACAAATAATGGTCGAGATTCTCTTCTCCATCGGCCGGAGTGAGTGAATAGGTCCACAACTCGGGTTCATTCAAAGAAAAATTCAATAGGTGCTTTCGATCCTCCTTTTGTAATGGCCGCAATACAACGCGTTCATTCTCGAGAATATAATCTTTTGTAGTGTCTAAGTTCATGAAGCTAACATCGTTTCAGTAATAAAAAATAGAGATCCAATTCCTGTAATCATAATAATTTTCAGAATAATAGAAAGTCGGGCGTAGTGTTGTTTGGTTTTGGCATCCCAGGCTTTTATGCAAAAATACAAAAGGGGAGCGCTTACTAAGAAAATGAAGTACATAATCGTAGTTGTTTGAAAACGATAAACATTTTTATAGGTATAAAATAGAATCGCGAGCAATGCAATGACCCCCAAAACAAAAACGATAGAAACCGCACGTTTGCGACCAAAAACAATAGGAACGGTGCTGCGCCCTCCATTTTGATCACCGTCAACATCTTCCATATCTTTTACAATTTCACGAATGAGATTGATGAAAAAAGCAAAACCGGCATACAGTAAAATGATTCGAGTGCACTCAAGTTGCAACTCTCGATCGGTGACATCAATGACTGGAAAAATATCGAAAAGCACCATCACCAACAAGCTCATGGCAACCAGTGCGGAGATAAGGATATTACCTACTAGTAGCATTGCTTTTATGTGAGTGGCATAAATATAAAGCAGGGCAGAAATAACAATAAAGATTGCTGCTAACCCTGGACGCCCTAACTGATTAGAAAGGTAAAAACCAACGCCCACCCCTAAAACATTGAGAATAATATAGAAGTTGTAAGCTGCACGCTCTGGGATTACCCTCCAAACGATCACCTTGGCGGGTTTGTTGATGGAATCGACATTCACATCAAAAATGTCATTTACCACGTTACCTGCAGCAGCAATTAAGACTGTGGCTAATACTAGCAACATAAATTGAAAATCACTCATAGCTACCAAAACCTCATTTTTTGCAAAAACAACATATTTGATAATCACCTGAACATAGATAATCATCAAGATATTGATAGGTCTTATGAGCTTAAAATAGCCTATTAGTTTGGAAGTCATTGTGCTTTAATTGATCAGTCATATTTGGCACTCGCATCGCCATTGCTTATCCACTTTCCTTGTACTTTAAGCACTTGCTCTATTACATCTCGAACTGCTCCTTTGCCTCCTTTTTTATGAGAAATGTAGGTGCAAATTACTTTTATTTCGGGCACAGCGTCTTGCGGACAAGTGGGTAAACCAACTAATTTCATTGGGGCAAGGTCTGGAATATCGTCCCCCATGTATAATACCTGGTCTGCTTGGATTTCGTTGGCTTTAAAATATTCGTTTAAAATTTCAGTTTTGTGGTGTGCTCCTAAATGAATATCGGTAATTCCTAAACCTTGTAAACGCTTGCGAACTCCTTCATTGGTTCCTCCGCTAATAATACACACGTTGTACTTATGGTCAATGGCCGTTTTAAGCGCGTAACCATCCTTAATATTCATGGTGCGAAACATTTCTCCATCGGTGTTCACCATAATGGAACCATCGGTTAAGACGCCGTCTACGTCAAAAACAAAAGTCGTAATGTGTTGAAGGTATTCTTTATAGCTTTTTTCCATGGTTCTTATTTAGTATCGATTGGGTTAACATCGAGTATAGTTCGGGTACGGATGCGTCCAAAGAGCCAGTCTGTTGGGCATCATTCAATAATTTTAAGTGATTTTCTATGGTTTTTTTATCGTTTCGTTTCGCTGGCCCGGTTTGAGCTTGACTAGGTGATAAGGCGTCCATTTTTTGGGCCGTTTCTAGAATAAGGGGTTTTAATAGATCAAAGTCAAGTTGGTTCTCATTGATAATTTCTTCGGAAATATGATACAAATGATTGGTGAAATTGTTCACAAAAACTGCTGCCAAATGTAGCTTCCGTCGCTGCTCAGAATTTATTTCAACCACTTTTTCAGAAATACTGCTCCCTAATTTTTTTAAGGCATTTAGGTTAGCATTATCGGTAGCTTCAACACAAATGGGTATGGAGGCAAAATCTACTACGCGGTCTTCAGAAAAGGTTTGCAATGGATAAAAGACACCTTTATTGTTTTTATCTGAAAGGAGATGTAAAGGAACACTTCCTGAGGTATGAACCACCAATCTATTTTCAAAGGGTATTTTTTCTGAAAAATTCGGAATCACATCATCGGGCAAAGCAATGATATAAACATCTGCTTCTATCAAATCGGAAAGTATTGTGGTGCAATTTTGAATAGGAGAATCAATAATCTTGGAGCGATTATATATTTGAACTACCGTTACATCGTCGGAATTTAAAAAAGCACCTACCAAGTGCTGTGCGACATTTCCGAAACCAAGGATTACGATATTCATACGGCTAAAATACAATTTTATGGAAAGGCTGTAAAGCTTTCACCTCTAGAAAAACAATTGATAAAAAGAAAGGTGGAATGCCCAAATCCTACATTCTCGGTTGCATTGAAATTTGTTAATGGGCATTTCAAGGATTAGCGACAGATTTTTCTTTGAACAATTTCTATTTCACCCTCCCGCTCCAATTGCTTGACCGCTCTAATGACAGTTTCCACACGCAAGCCTGTGAGATTGGCAATTTGTTGACGGGTGAGACTTACTAAATATTTCGAATTCGGGGAATCTTTCTCCTTTAAGAAGTCTACTAGGGTTAATATACGATGCTCTGGCGTATGAACGGATATCTCCTTCATAATCATGGCCTTATATCCTATGCGCTTAGATAAATTTGACGTAAACTTTAAATGAACCTCAAAGTTATTTCGCAACAGGTCGAGGAATTTGAGTTTTGGGAGTTTGTAAAGTGTTGTTTTTTCTATAGCAATGGCGGTAGCAGGGTATGGAAAGTCTCCAAATAGGGGAGGTTCTCCAAAACTCTCTTTTGTATAAAATATGCCTTGAACAAATTCTTTCCCACTTTCATTGAGATTATATATTTTAATGCTGCCTTCCTTTATTTGATAAAAGAAAGAAGCTGTGTTTCCTTCCGAAAAGACAGGGTCATTTTCGGACAAATCAATCCTTTGGGCTTCAAAATCTTCTAGAAGTTTCTCCGGAATCATAGGTTTATGATTTGCCTCATAAGCGAGGCTGTTTTGAGGGTCTAACTTTGCTCAAAATTAATAAAACAATCATGAGAAACTTGTCTATATCTGAATTAATACTGGAATTTGATGCCAACCGCTATATGTATATTCCATTGACAATAATCTTACAGAGCTGTCTCGGATCGGTAGCGGCTATGTTAATTTTAATGAACGGCACAAATTTGATCACAGGCATAGAGTTAACTCTTTGTGTAATTACCTGCATGTTTTATAATGCGGCCCTATTGGCTCAATTAGAGTCAAAGTACACCTTCTGGTTACTAGTTATTAGTTTAATTGTAAATAGTCTGTTGGTAATTGTTAACTTAGTCTTCTAATGGAAATGACCGATATTAATTCAGAAAAGGATGTACTTCTTCTTGTTAGAACTTTTTACGGAAAAGTACGAGAAGATGATTTGTTAGGCCCTATATTTAATAGTGTTATAGTAGATTGGGAGGAGCATTTTGAACGACTCACCAACTTTTGGGTGAGCAATTTATTCTTCAGTAAAAAATACCATGGAGATCCGCTTCAAAAACATGTTGAGGTAGATGCTGTTCATGGCGGGACAATTAATGAAATGCATTTTGGGGTCTGGCTCAATCTCTGGTTTGAAACTATTGATGAATTATTTCATGGAGAAAAAGCTCAAATGGCCAAAAACCGAGCAAGAAATATGAGCACTTTTATACATTTAAAAATGTATGAAGCCCGAAACAATAACACCCAAAAATAATCCACACACCTTAACAGATTTAAGTAGAAATTCTGAGCCGAATTAACTAAATTTGCGGAAAATTCGTTAGAATGCAAAAGAAACTTGCTTCAATTCTCTTTTCAACCCGTCTCACCGCTGCTTTATTTCTTGCTTTTGCCATTGCAATGGGTATTGGAACCTTCTTAGACCGCGCTGCGGATACATCTCCAACTCCTTTTTCGAGAGCAATGATTTATAATGCATGGTGGTTTGAGGCAATCATGGTACTATTTGTTGTCAATTTTGTTGGGAACATTTTTAGATTCCGATTGTACAAAAAGAAGAAATGGGCAACCTTGACTTTGCATTTATCTTTCATTCTAATTTTAGTAGGAGCAGGTGTTACTCGCTATATTGGATACGAAGGTTTGATGCCCATACGAGAAGGGGCCACGGAGAATACTTTCCTGTCTAATGAAACCTATTTGAAGGCCTATATTGATGGCGATTCTATTGCAAATGGCGTAGCTCAAAGGAGGAATATACCTTTGAAAGAATTGGATCTTTCAGAAAGACTCAGCAACAATTTTATAATAAAGACCGATTATAACAAACAACCCGTTACCATCAAATACAGGGACTTTATTTCCAATGTTCGACAAGGCTTTATTGCCTCAGAAGAAGGGGAGGACTATTTGCGAATTGTGGAAAGCGGAGCTGGACAAGGGCATGACCATTGGATCAAAAAAGGGGAAGTGGTTAACATTCATAACATCATTTTTTCATTAGATAACCCAACGCCAAGCGCCATCAATATTACTACTGGTGAGAATGCTTATAAAATAGACGCTCCATTTGACGGATTTTACATGAACATGTCCGAAGTAAGAGCCGCTGGAGTGGACCCTACTAAACTGCAGGGTGTTGATATGCAGCAAATCATGAATCGTTTTCAAAAACCATTTGTGAAGGACAGTTTACAAAATTTAGCTTTGCGCTCTCTTTATAGTATGGGTGGGATGCAGTTTGTAATTCCAGAGGCAGTTTCCAAAGGTAGGTATGGCTCTGTAAAAGTTGACTTACCAGAAAAGACAAATCAAGATGTTTTAGTAGTCGATGTTAATTCGATGGGAGAGACACAAACGGTGGAACTTCTAGGTGGAAAATATGCTACACCAAACCCTATTCAGGTTAATATCGCTGGACTCAAAGTATTCCTTAGATATGGTGCGAGAGAATTGCAACTACCTTTTAGTATCACCCTCAACGACTTTATTGCAGACAAATATCCCGGGACGGACAAAGGCTATTCGGCATACCGAAGCAAGCTTACCGTCAATAATAGTGAAACCGATTTCTACGATTATGATGTTTTTATGAACAACGTTTTGGATCATGGTGGATTCCGCTTCTTTCAGGCTTCATTCGATCCCGATGAAAAGGGAACCGTTCTGTCTGTAAACCACGACTTTTGGGGAACTTGGATTACCTATATCGGCTATTTTCTGCTCTATTTTGGGCTAATGGCCATACTATTTGATCGCAATACAAGATTTGCAGATCTGAAGAGAATGTTGGATAAGGTTAAGGATAAAAAGGCCAAAATGACCACGGTTATTGTCTTGTTGTTTTCTTTTGCCGGTTTTGCGCAAGAAGCTAGTCATGAGAGCAGAGTGACTTTGACGCAGATAGACTCTGTGGTGAAAGCCAATGCATTGAGTGAGGAACATGCGGCAAAGTTTGGCCGACTTGTAATCCAAGATAACGGTCGAATGAAGCCGATAAACACCTTTGCAAGTGAAGTTTTGCGCAAGGTGAGTGGGAAAGATACCTACGGCGATTTAAACGCTAATCAGGTTTTCCTTTCTATGAATGACATTCCGAAGTTATGGTTGGAAGTACCTATCATGAAGTTGGATTGGCGAAATGATAGCATTAAACGAATTTTAGGAGTCCCTAAAGAAGCTTCCGAGGCAGCTATCTTCGATTTGTTGGATGATCAAATGCGCAATAAATTGGGCCCATACTTACAAGAGGCTACTTCTAAAGCCAATCCGAACCAATTTGAAAAGGATTTTATTAAGCTTAATGAGAAATCCTATGTCCTAGACGCAACTTTGAGTGGTGGGATATTGAAACTTTTCCCAATACCGGGTGATCAAAATAACAAATGGATTTCCAGACCCGAATTGGGTAATTCAAATATAAAAGGGCAAGACTCCATTTTTGTATCTGAAGTACTTTCTGCCTATCGCTTGGCTCTGGATTATGCAAAGCGCACTGGTGATTATTCTGATGCGGATAGAGTATTGGGTCTCATTGTGGATTATCAGAAAAAATATGGATCGGACGTATTGCCTTCAGAAAATAAAATTAATGCTGAATTAGCGTATAACAAAGCAAATTTGTTTAACCGTTTGTATCATTATTATGCCATGTTCGGGGCCTTTATGTTCATTTTTGTAATCGTTCAAATATTTACCGAACGGAAGTGGCTTCGCATTGCTATTAAGACTATGAAAGTTGCCATTTGGGTGTTGTTTGGATTCATGTTAGTTGGGTTGGCGGCACGTTGGTACATTAGTGGGCATGCACCTTGGAGTGATGCCTATGAGAGTGTGATTTATGTGAGTACCGCGACCGTTTTCTTCGGTCTTGCCTTTGGGCGGAAAAGTGATTTGACCGTAGCCTCAACGGCCTTTGTAGCATCGATGCTGTTGTGGGTGGCACATATGAACTGGATAGATCCCGCTATTGCCAATTTACAGCCCGTTTTAGATAGTTATTGGTTAATGATTCACGTAGCAGTCATTGTAGCTAGTTATGGCCCATTTGCTCTTGGATGGATATTGGGAGCTACCGCTATGATTCTTATGATATTTACGACCAAAAAGAATAAACCCAAGATGGATCTGAACATCAAGGAGATTACTATTATTATTGAAATGGCGCTTACGGTAGGTCTTGTTATGCTCACCATCGGAAACTTCTTAGGAGGACAATGGGCGAATGAAAGCTGGGGTCGCTACTGGGGCTGGGATCCAAAGGAAACTTGGGCACTCATAAGTATTATGGTATACGCTTTTGTACTCCATATGAGATTAGTTCCTGGATTAAGAGGACGATGGTTTTTTAGCGTGATGGCTGTATTTGCTTTCGCTTCTATTATGATGACTTACTTTGGAGTTAATTTCTACCTAACAGGCTTACATTCTTATGCAGATGGTAATGTACCCGTAACACCAACTTTTATATTCTATTTGGTTGCGACCATGTTGCTTCTAAGTGTCTTGTCTTACTTTCAATACAAAAAGCATTATAAAAAGAAAGGATAACTCGTAACAGTTATCCTTTCTCGCCATACTAAATATAAACAATAGTTGATTAGGTTCTAAAGAATCCTAATGCTGGGAAAATTCTTTGGTCGTTCCATGTTGTTTGAAGCGTCTTACAAGGTTTCAAACACTTGGAATTAGTTATAAATATAGTCCGGTTGCGAATCCACCAATCGATAGTCCTGTTGAATTTGCTCTCCGATCTCTAGTTTTTCGTACAAGTCTTTGGTTAATTCTTCAACCTCGTGCTCTGTTGTTTTAAGCTTTCTCGCTATTTTTTGGTTTTCTTTTCCTTCGGAAATATACTGTAGTAGCTTAATCTCTAATCCGTCAAGGTCGTAATGCATAATGAGATTTTCTAAATAAACCTCTTCCACCAATTTCTCGGTTTTAACGCGTACCGAATGTGCTTCTTGTCGTTTCAAGAAAATACGAAGCTCCGCCTGTCGTAACAGGTTTTCTTCTTTAATAGACTGCATGCGGAACATAATCGCGTAGGTAATGATGAGCATTTCGGCAATACTGGCCGCTTTAATATGCGTAGTTTGAGTAGATAAAAAGTTAATTCCAAGAGGATTCAAAACAAAGAAATCGACACAAAACAATAACGGAACAAACGAAGCAATTACTAAGAACTTCGCGTAATTCTTTTTGCTGAATAAGTAGATTCCAGCTAAAAAATAAGTAGCAAGAATGGTAAATAATATAGCGTTAGTTCCCAAGAAAAAAGCAGGATTGGCATTTCCCCAGCCGGCTGCCATTAAAATAGCAGAAATTCCAAATAATGAAAAGGTGATGTATTTTAGTTTTGGGAGAAATTCGCCCAAATTCAAGTATTTTGAGACAAACATTGCACCAAATATGGTAGCTATAAAGGAGAACAAAGTTTGATTGTTTAGTAAAAGATCCATGCTTTCAAGACCCAAAAGAGAAAAGAGACCATCACTAAAGAAAAGTAGCACTGACATGCTGGCTAAAGCCAAGGAATAAAATAAAAACGTCTTCTCTTCAAACAAAAAGAAGCAAACCAAATTTAACAAAACAAGCATAATTGCGAACCCGTAATATAGTCCCTGTCTAAAAATGGTTTGGGAATCTATGGAAGCTTCATTTCGAACGATTGAATTTTCATCTAGCAATGATCCAGAGGATGCTCCAGAAGCTACATTAAATTTGTAGGAATTTTCTGAAAAACCAAATCCTTCACCGAAATTACCAAAACTGCTATCGTAGTAAAAATTACCGTCCACTGGGGTCATATATAGGGACGTATTTATAGCGCTGTTTGGACCATTGAATTCAGAGCCAAATTGATTCTCAAGGGCAGTGTTTTCAATAGATTTGAGGCTTATGCTCTGTGTGGTAATCTTCACAAAATGCACTTTCTTTTTCGCCTGCGCATTGAGGCAAAATAGGATGGTAAAAAGCATTAATACTGACTTCATAGTAAGTAGGTTTATGTCATTTGGGTACTTCAATATACAAAAAATATACACTTCACCTAATAAATTTGCATTTCATCGATGAAAACATAGTAAAATGCAACAAACCTTATCAGGTAATTCCTACAAAATATAAAGTAATCGAGGGAGGGGTGGTTATTAAATAACTGATATTGTTTAAGTTAGGTATTGATCATATTTACCTAGAACCTAGCCTTAATTTTTGCTATTTAACACAACTTTTTATTTCCATTCGCGGAAACGGTTAGAACATTTTTTTACACTTGGGATTTAGAATTTATGGAAATTAGCCATAACCATTGGTTTACTCACCAACCATATCTTCTGGTTTCACCCATGCATCAAATTCTTCGGCAGTGAGATAACCCAGATTAACGGCTTCTTCTTTGAGCGTAGTTCCATTTTTATGGGCAGTGTTTGCAATTTCCGCAGCTTTGTAATAGCCAATTTTGGTATTTAAAGCTGTTACAAGCATTAAAGAATTGTCCAATAGACGTTTGATAACTTCTTGATTGGGTTCAATACCTTGAGCACAATGTAAATCGAAAGAAACACAAGCATCTCCAATTAATTGAGCGGACTGTAAGAGGTTGGCCGCCATGAGGGGTTTAAATACATTTAATTCGTAGTGTCCTTGCATTCCACCCACACTTATAGCAACATCGTTCCCTATTACTTGGGCGCAAACCATGGTTAATGCTTCACACTGGGTTGGATTTACTTTACCCGGCATAATAGAGGATCCAGGCTCATTGGCGGGAATAGAGATTTCCCCAATACCACTACGCGGACCACTAGCTAACATACGAATATCATTGGCGATTTTATT
>Ga0316205_10003244_pt1 | contig 15653 bp, 12 predicted proteins | sample 3monthpyrite_MG_FD_204941 | JGI IMG/M metagenome (GOLD analysis project Ga0316205, IMG submission 204941) | Microbial mat bacterial communities from mineral coupon in-situ incubated in ocean water Damariscotta River, Maine, United States -... | ecosystem: Environmental > Aquatic > Marine >... | reverse complement strand
TCACTTTATCAACATCTGCTCCAACTTTTTCGCAAAAGTTAGCAATCTCGTTCATAAATGTAATTTTGGCGGCCAAAAAAGAATTGGCTGCATACTTTGTGAGCTCTGCAGAACGTTCGTCCATAACAAGGATTGGGTTTCCAGACCTTACGAAAGGCTTATATAGTTTTTGCATAATTTTAATGGCTCTTTGTGAGCTAGAACCAATGACTATACGTTCTGGTTTTAAAAAATCATCAACAGCAAATCCTTCTCTTAAAAACTCTGGATTGGAAACTACATCAAAATCTATATTTGTTTCTTTAGAAATTACTTTGGTTACTTTATCGGCAGTCCCAACAGGCACGGTGCTTTTATCGACAATAACTTTATAGTCAGTTAGTAAGTTTCCAATATCTTTTGCCGCTCCTAAAACATACGATAAATCGGCCGAACCATCTTCATCTTCAGGTGTTGGTAAGGCCAAAAAAATAACATCTCCATGTAGCATGCCTTCCTCAAGAGAGGTTGAAAAATTTAATCTATTTGCCTTTATATTTCTATCAAATAAAACATCTAAATGGGGTTCATATATGGGTACTTCACCCTCTTGCATTTGTTGTACTTTATCTTCATTGATATCTATACAAAGCACATCATTTCCGGTTTCAGCCAAGCAAGTACCTGTTACCAAACCCACGTATCCTGTACCTATTATTGATATTCTCATTTAAAAAAATTATTAAACAAAAATAGGGAAGTCAATTAAGAAAGTAGTCGAATAAAAGTGATAAAATTATAAGAATCTAAATAATCCATACAACAGTCTTTTACAACTACTTCTTAGTAGAAAATTTTTCTTTTAACACTAAAGCAATAAATTTAGAATTCCCTACTAAATAACGTTTCCACATACGTTTGGGCTCTTGTACAAACCTATAAAACCATTCTAAACCATAGTTTTGCATCCACAAAGGCGCTCTTTTCACTTTCCCTGAAATCACATCAAAACTCCCTCCAACGCCCATAATAAAATTGACTTTATTCAAGAGTTCTTTGTTTTCATATAAGAAGTTTTCCTTTGTAGGAGAACTTATAGCTACAAACAATATATTGGCGCCACTGCTTGAAATTTGCCTAGCAATATCTTGCTCTTCTTCTTTTTTAAAATATCCGTTTCTATACCCCGCAATAATTTGAGGTGAGTATTCATTTGAATATGTATTTACAACCGCTTTCACAACTTCTTCTTTAGCACCAAAAAAGAAAATTTTATAGTTTTTCTGATAAGCTAATTCTACTAAATTAACCATCAAATCTATACCGGCCACACGTTCTTTTAACGGCTTCCTTAATACTTTAGATGCCCAAACCACAGCTTGACCATCTGCGTTTATTAGATCACTTTCATTAACACTTTTACGTAATTGTAAATCCTCTTGCATGGCCACAATTTTTCCTGCATTGACGACGACATGGTGCAGTTGCTCTCCTTTTACTATAGCGCAATCAACCTCTTGTAAGGTTTCTTGCATGTTTAGATTATGGATTGATGTGTTAAGTATATTAACTCTTTTCATATTCTTCTTTAAATTCTAGAAAATAGTAACTAAAGGCATAAAACATCCAAGATTGCGCCCAACGAATATAAGGGATTTTAGACGTTACTGATTTCTTTTTTTGATAGTAAAAATAGCCTTCCTTAGACTGCATGTTATCAATAGTCCAATGTAAAACCTTTGTCACCAAACCTTTATTCATTTCCAACTTATCTAATTTACTTAATGTAACTATCAACTGCGCTGGTGCATGTATGTCCACTGGAAAAACCTTATTATGATAGTATTTAGACAAACCGTCTTCTGTGAAAAAATTCTTTAAATAATATTTTAATCCTATTTCAATATTCGAATTAAAAGATTGATCTCCAGAAATATTTTGATATGTATGTATACACTCTAAGTTATATCCTGTATGAAAATTGTCTTTCCATTGATGAAATGGTAAAGTGCCATAAGTCCATGCGCCATCATTTAGTTGTTTGTCACACACATAGGATACTATCCTTTTTGCATTTTCAAGCAAGTTGTTATCATTGGTATACTTATAGATTAAGCAAAGTAATTTTGCACCTAATAAACCCGCGTTATATACCTGTGTATAATCTAATGGAGAATATGACAATGTGAAATTCTCATTTTCATCATACGATTTATTTAAATCGTTTAATACAAATTTAGCACTACTTATTACAGTGTCTAATAGCTCTTGTCTCTTCGTAATCTCATAGGCCTTTAACAATGATTCTCCAATAAAAGTAGTAGCAACAACAGTAGGTGTGAATTTAGGTTGAAAAAAGGCTCTAGCTTGCCAATCAAAATTATATCCCCAACATGCTCCTGAGTAGCCTTTGGTTTGAAGTTCTAAAATTTTTCCAGACAGAAAATTTATTTTATCTAAATACTCCTTTTTATTCTCAATTTTATATAAGCTACAATACCCTATTAAAAATAGCCCCAACCCCTTAGGGTTATAATCTTTCTTAACTCCAAAAAGGCTTCTAAAGTTTACTGGGCTGCGTTTAAAAAGTTGTATCCAAGCCAACCTAAACAATCTAGACTTCCCTAATGGTGTTTTTTGAATCACCCAGCTATTAAGTCCGTCATAAGGATCCCAGCCTTTATACTCTTCTTTCTCGCAATAGGTTAGTAGTTTTTTAAAACTATCACGCGTTTTTTGGTTTTTCACTTTCTTTATTTAATTTAAATATTAGCACAAAATAGACAAGCCAAAAAATAGACGAAGAATGTGGGAGCTCAAGAATAACATTAAAAAATGAGAACACCGTCATTCCAATTAAACTTAACAGTAAAAAAAGTGTTTTTTTATCCTTAAAAGACTCTGAACTGTGAAATAATCTAATTAGCGGAAACAGCAATAGCAAAACCGGTAAAATCCCCGTGTGCAATAATATTGACAGAAATGAATTATGGGGAGCCGTTATAAACTTTTCATTCCCTTCAATTAGTATATTTTGCCCACTAGCCAACATTAAGTCATTCAGATTTTCAATAGTTTCGTTTCTCGCATAAACCACTCCAAAGCCATCACCGAATATTAAATAATTATCAACAATTCTTGACATTACATCTTTCCAAAAAATTAATCGCCATTGCATATTTACATCAGTAAAAGAAGGAATATAAATCATTACTAAAATTCCGATTAAAATTGACAACGCAATTATTGCAATCCGCATATTCTTATTGCAATTAAGGAAAATATAGGTGATTATAATAATACTTAATCCTAAATAAACCGAATCATGTCCTATTGAATAAGAGGTTATAATGACTAGACTCAATATAATAAATTTTAAAAGCCGCGAAAGTACTGAAGTTAAAATAAAACTTACTAAAACAAAAAAACCCATTGTTATAATTGGGGAATAACTATTTCTTTCATTAACGATAAGATTGTCCGTGTTTAAAAACAAATTACCAAAATAAATTAACTGTATTAAAACGCAAACGACGGCAAAATATTGAATTGATTTAATAAGGTAATCTTCTGCCTCTTTCAAGGCAAACACTCTCTTTATAATAATATAAAAAGAGATTAAATACCCAAAAACTACAAATTGCCTGAGTATATAATATCCTCCCGTGTAAATATCAAAATCAATTTTAATAAAAGAAAAAATCAAATATAATATTCCTATCAACGATAGAATTTCAATACTAAATATTCTGCTTTTTTTAAAATTAAAGCCCACAAGACAAAGCAATGTTATAATTATTAATAATACGTCATGCAAGTAAAAATAAGGAGAGAGTATTAAATACTTAGTATATGTTTTTCCAAATAAAATTAATAAAATAAAATCTAAGACTAACAAGAATATGGCAATATTTGTAAGTTTAAACTTCATCCTCTGTTTTAACCTTTAATTGAAGTATCGTGTAAAAAAAGGAAAACAAAACTATTCCTTGCTGCCTCAGAAGAAGGTCTTCTGTTAACCAAAACAATGAAAAAACGAGTAAAAACAGCGTCGTTTCCCCTCCAAAACGTAATGGGTAAATAATAATAGTTAAAAATAATATAAACCCAACTAGTCCAAAGCTTGCAAGAATATTTAAATATTGATTATGCGAGGAGAATTTTCTATCTGCAGCATAATCAAATCCTTCTTCTTTATACAATTCAACCATTTCTCCTCGGTAATCTCCTGGAGTTACACCAAAAAAAGGTGCTGTTTTGAAAAGGTCATAGGATACCTGCCATTTTGCCAATCGTAAATTTAAAATATTTCTTTTATCCTTTGTGTCTACAATACTAATTTTTGTTACTTTAAACCTATCTATCTTACTGAAATTAAAAGGGTTAAAATGATAAAATGATAACATTAAGCCAATAAAAACAAGTACAACAACTATCCGTTTCCAAAACACCTTAATCAATAAAATAAAATAAAGAGACACAATGACCCACAAGCCTAAAATTCCTATAAAAGAATTTAGTGATAAAATGGTCATCCCTAGTATTACAGCAATTATCCCTGCTATTATATATCTTCTTTTTTTAATATAAATATTGTATATAAAAACAAGTGCAAGGTTGCAAAAAAGGGACACATATGTTGGGTGCCAATCCTTAAACACCCGAGTAAGTCCATAATACTGAAATTTACTCTGGACAGAATTATTGATATAAATTGTACTCTTTCCAGTGTTTAAATAATCGAATAACGCATATCCGAAAGCAATTAAAATAAAGGTTAATGTAGCCCAAATAAATCCTCTTTTAATGTTTTCCAGATGCTGTTTAGAGAGCTCCACACCAATTAGAGAAAAAGGAATTAATATATATGATAAATGTTGTGTTGTTGCTTTTAATTGAAAATCAAGGTTGTCCGTTATAAAAAAACTTATTAAGTACAACATAAAAAAGCAAAATAAAAGTGCTGTTCCTACAGGTATTTGTTTTATCCTTTCATACCCTTTTATAAACAAAAGCCAGTTTAAAAAGAGCAATGGAATTATTATTCCCTCAACATTGTAAAATCCTGAAGGAATAATAATTGCTAGTATAATTAATAATACTATATGTGCTTTATTGGGGTTGTATTTTCGTAAAAATCTATTCAATTATTTGAGGTAACCCAGTTCGTAAACTATCTACTATTTTAAATGTTGTTTTTGTAGTTAAACAAATAGATTCGAAGCTTATTGGAGCCTCGTTTGCTTCTTTTAAAGATGCTAAGAAAGCATTCACTTCTTGTTTATGCCCTTTTCCTGCAAACTTTAGTTTGGTTTGCTTGTTTCCCTTATGAAAATCGCCGCTTCTAAAATCGTGTATTCTTCCCGTTTTTCCGCCTGAAGAAACTTCAATTAGTTCTTTTGGAAGTGATTTATCGCCATTAGCTAAATAAACCAAATTTCCAATAGAGCCATCGTCAAATTTAACCGTAATGGCAATATTATCATCTGCTTTTAATTTTGTGTTTGAAGTATCGATGCAATCTGCATATACTTTAGAAGGTTTAGCATCGGTAAAATACTGCATCAAATCAATAAAGTGACACATTTCTCCAATAATTCGTCCCCCTCCTATATTTTCATTTTGAGTCCAATGGTCTTTTGGAATAAAACCTGCATTTATCCGAATGTTAATTACTTTAGGTTCTCCAATATTTTTAAATTCCTTTTTTATAGCTACTGAAACAGGAGCGAACCGTCTATTAAACCCGACCATTAATTTACCTCTCGATGCTTTATAACTGCTCTTAACAGCTTCTAACTCCTCGTAATTCATGGCTAAGGGCTTTTCAACAAAAACATTTTTACCCATACCTAACGATTCAATTACATAATTGGCATGAGAGTTATGGGGTGTGGCTATAAAAACAGTGTTAATTTCTTTATTAGAAAAAATATCCTTTGCTTCAGTTGATGAATTATTAAACCCAAATTTTTGTGCTACATTTTTAGAAGTTATTCCCCTTGAGGTAACTACTGTATCTAAAGACGCTCCAAAAGATTTTGCGTTGGGAATTAAATAGCTTTGTGCAAAACTACCTGCTCCAATGACCCCTATATTTATTTCTTTTACCGGATTAGAAGCAACGACATAGTTCGTTTTGTTTTTTTCTTTATTTTCATTGTATTTAATTAAAATACCAATATGTGGTTCTTTCGTTTTTCCGAGAACAATATCATAGGCCTTTTCCGCATCTACAATATCAAAAACATGTGTAGTTAGTGGTTTTAAGTTTATACTCCCTTGAGATATTAAGTCTAGAAATGCCTCCATGTTGCGTTGTTCTGTCCAACGCACATAAGCATAAGGATAATCACGCCCATCTTCCTCATAAGACACATCATAACGCCCCGGACCATAAGAACAAGACATTTTTAATTCCAATTCTTTTCTATAAAAGTCCGGGTCTCTGGGAATGTCCATTTTTACTGCTCCAACGACAATTACTTGGCCTTTTTTACGAGTAATTATGGCAGCCAATTCTATGGGATCATTACTTGGTGCGGCAGCGGTAATCACTACTTTATCGAAACCGTGCCCTTTGGTAAAATTCTCGATTGCAGCAAGTAAATTAGAATCACCTCTTAACATTGCTTCTTCTGCGCCGCCATCTTTAGCCAAATTAATTAAGCCTGGTGACAAATCTATTCCAAAGACCTTACAGCCATTTGCTTTTAATAATTGAGTAGTTATTTGCCCTAATAATCCAAGCCCAATAACACAAATATTTTCACCTAGGGTAGGATTAGCTTGGCGCACACCTTGCAATGCTATTGCTCCCAAAGTGGTAAAACTAGCATCTTCAAAGGAAACATTATCGGGTATTTTTGCGACTAAATTTTGAGGAATGGCAACCATTTCAGCATGAGATGCATAATCTTGTCCAGCACACGCAACTCTATCGCCCACCTTGAACTTTCCGTTTGTGTCCATTGATGCCGTAATTATTCCAGAAGTACTATACCCTAAAGCTTTTAATGAATCTAATTTTGTTTTTACTTTATCTATAGTTGCTTTTAACCCTTCTTTTTTTACGTTTTGCAAAACCTGAGCTACCAAATCTGGACGTTGCTTTGCTTTTCCTATTAAACTGGCCTTGCCTACCTTTACCGTGCCCCTCTCGGTACCTGCACTAATTAATGAAAATTTATTTTCAATCAGGACTACGCCCTCAGAAATAGATGGTAATGGTACATCATCAACGTACAACTCTCCCGATTTGAAATTTTGTATTACTTGTTTCATATATTAAAATGGAAATCCTATTATTTTTTCTTTTATAAATGTTTCGTTAACCTCTTTATATCTTTGAAATATTTTAATATTATTACTTAACCCCCCAAAATCTGTTGAAATAACATTTTCTTTTTTAATCAAGCTTAAATTCTTATCAATGCTTATTCTTGAATTAAAGAAAGGGTCAATTATAATCCATTTTTCTGCAAAAGGATTGTAGTACCCTAATGATTGATGAACTCTTCTTTTATTTTGTATAAACTCAATTCTTTTAGTGCCTATATTGAATTCTTCTAATGCCTCTATAGAGGTCACGACAAGTTTTGTTGGATACGAATGTGTCACTCTTTCGTTAGGGTTATTAAGAATTTTATTTAAACTCGAATCATCTTCTATTAGCTTCAATAAATTATCTTTTCTTACAATATTTAATGAATCCTTTCTTGTTTCAGACATCATTAAATCACTAGTGTGTTTAATTATTTTTCTAACAGATTCATCAAATGAAATTTCATTTTTAAAATCAAGGTTGAGAGTATCAAAATATAATTGAGCAATTCTAGATTCGTAAATTGTCTCATTCAAACTCACTTCTTTAAGCGAAATTGCTTTAATCATAATATCTCCAGTCCCTTCTAGAATAAATCCAACCGAACAAATAATTTCATTGTAATTATTTGAATTAAATATGACTTTATAATCCCGATCATTCCTAATATCAAATATTTTTTTTCCCAATGTTTTACCATCATCTGCGCTTACACTTAAACCTGCATAACTACCATGTCTTAATTGTGTCCCCATATCTCCACTTAGTTCATAATAAGTATTTGGTTTCACAGATACTCTTTGTTTAATATAAACATCTACTTCTTCTTTTCGTGTTAATAAGAGGTCCAGAGTGTCCCTGTCAATTACATAATCTTCAGGTATGTTTAAATTTTTATTAATATTCCAATTCGATGGTTTAGCATTTGTATCCCAATTCTTAAACTTATTATTTTCTAATAATTCTAAACCATGTCTTTCAAAAGAACTTACAACTAATTCTGTTTTTTCAGATAAATTGTTAGTTTTTGTGTTTTCTTTTTTACAAGAAAGTGTGACTATCGCTAATACTAAAATTATTTTTTTCATAAAGATATTTTAAGTTAGTGTTCTTGTTTTTTAATTATTTATTTTTTGTATTAAGAAAACATGTTTCCCTCTTGATGTTTTTGAAATAGAGTCAACAAATATTAAAGAAATTTCTAGCTTATTTTTTACTGAATTTTTTAACTTATTAGTAAATTTTAATGATTCAATGCTTTTCCCCTTATGCAAAACAATTTTTATCTCTATTTTACCATAATTATGTTGCTCTATTTGTAGCTCTTTAATAACAGTAAACTCTTCAAAATGTTGTCCAAATATAAAAGCTGTTAACGATACTTTTGCTTTATCAATTAAATAAATATAGTCCTGACCTCTTCCATGAATTTTTTTAAAACTCCTTCCTTCAAATCCACACTTACACCTTTTGTTTATGGAGTATTCAGCCTCATCACCAGTATCGTATCTAACTAAGGGCATAACTGTATTGTCAAACCCCGTTGCAATAATTCGTCCTTTCACTTCTGGTAGAGTGATAACCTCATTATTATAATCAACTAATTCCGCAAAACCATAAAAGTCAAAAATATGAAATTCATCCGAATACAGACAATTGCCAGCGTGTATTAATCTTTCAGAATGGCCATACCAATGTGCAACCTTAGAGCTAAAAAAAGATTCTATATGTTTTTTATCTTTGTCAATAAGCCCCTCAGAGCCTAAAAATATTGCTTGAATAGTTAATTGAAACAGTGTTTTATTTTGATTAGCCGCTTCTATAAAGCTCTTTAGTGCCGATGGATAAGCATGAATAAACTTTGGATTAAACTTATTAATCGCTTCTACAACTTCTGCAACATTTGATTTGTTAATAAGGTAGCATGATACGGCCAATTTATTTTCTATTGCTTGATATTCATAAAGTTTGTTTCCTGCTAAGGCTTCTCCTCTTATCATTAAAACCTTATCCCCAGGAGTATAACCAAATTGCTTCCAATACCAGTCAAAATGAGCTTTTTCCTTGGGTCTAGAAATTCCTTTTTCAAGAAAAAATTCAAAAGGAGTACCGCTGGAGCCGCCGGTATTTGATTTTATAATATTTCTGTTTTCTGAATTAATAAACTCTTTGAAATTTGTTTTAATAATTGATTTAGTTATTATTGGGAAATCTGAAATCTTTTTATAATTCTTACTTTTATAAAACAATAATTTCTCATTGCATAATACCATTTGCTTTTTTAAAAGAAATCCCATTGGGGTATGATTGCTATCAATTCTTTTTAAATAAGAAAAATAAAATTTCCCGTATTTAACCTTTGCTGGAATTATTCTATAAACTCTACCAATTATATTTTTAATTGGGTAAGGTAGCCCTTTATATGTTTTTAAAAGTCCATATAATATATCTTCAATACTCATTGCTATCTAAATACTTTTTTAATATGTTCCAACTTTATATAACGGAAATAATGAACTACTGTTTTAAATGGTGATTTTTTTAATCTTTGAAAAAATGAAAATATCTCACGCTTAATAAGTTGCCTTTTTATCTGACTATTATAATAATTTGTGTTACCTATCCTATGATTTATCTCCTCAAAATATGTTCTTACCTTTAAATCATCAATCTTTTCAGGTATTAATTTTAAGGGGTTATACTTATAAAAGTGAGGTGTAATTGTTTTTATCTGTTTTTTATCAAATTCTAGATTGAGGCATATAGAATAATTTCTGCTATCCCCCTGGGATTTTCTATATCCAACTTCTTTTTCTGGTATATAAACAAAACTTCCCAAGCTGTATGCTATTATGCCATTATTATATTTTTCAATACCTTGAATAATGTGTGGATGATGTCCAATAACTGCAGATGCGCCCGCATCGATAAATCGTCTAGCATTATCAATATCAACTAAGCTAGGAACATCAATCAGTTCTGTACCCCAATGAGGGAAAATAATAACATGATCCTTTTCTTTTTTTATTAATTTAATTTCATTGATAATTTTGTTTAAATTATAAGAGTCTGGGCCTTCTATTTGAGATTCATTCCTATTCCATCTGCCGTTTTTAACAAAAGAAATTATACCAATGGAAATGCCTTTAACATCAAGTTTTAAGGTGTTAAAGTTTTTTTGCCCAAAACCAAATGATGCAACACTGTGCAAATTAAAAACTTCAAGTACATCACTGACCCCTTCAATTGAATAGTCTAAACAATGATTGTTAGATAAACCATATGCGTTAAACCTTGCTATCTTTAGCTTATTGAAATAATTATAACTTACGGCATACTCATTTGAAACATCAAAGAAATGTTTTGTTCTATTATTTGGGATTGAAAACTCAAAATTGGCTATATTATAATCACTATTTGGAAGCCAAATCTCGTTTAATGGATCAATATTTCTCCTTTCGTATTCCTTAAACAAAGAAACGTCCCCGACAAAGTTTAAACTAATCATTGGCAATATTGGTTAATGCTGAAATTATACTTCTTTCATATATTTCAGAAGTATAAAAAGATTCAAATTTTATTCTTGAGTTTTCTGAAAATTCTTTAATCAACTCCTTATTAGTAACTAATTCTAATACTTTTTTATTTAATTCTTTCTGGTTTTTTCTTTCAACAACAAAACCGTTTATAGCGTCATCAACTATTTCAGGAATCGCGCCCTCATTAGTAGATATAATTGGTAGCCCAAATTTTTGAGCCTCTAACAATACCAATGGAAAACAATCATTATAAGTTGGGAAAATAAAAATATGTGCCTTAGAAAGAGTTTCTTCTTTTTCAAAATCATATTTTGGTCCTAAATAGTTTACATAATTAATTAAATCTAACTCTTTTATTTTTTTATTAATAACCTCTTTAGAAATCAGTGTAGTTTGCTTACCAACAATTACCCCTTTAAATTCAATATCATTCTCCTTCAAAAAGAGACAAGACTTCAAAAACATATAAACACCTTTATTCTCCGCAATATTTGACAAAAACAAAAGTGTTAATGTTTGATTTTTATCCTTTTTATTAATTAACTTATTTTTATCAATTCCATTTGAGACAGGGTAATATTTAAAATTTACTTTTAAATTTGATAAATCATTAATTAATCCTTTTGAAAGGTGAATTACATATGTATTATTAAACACCCAATTATAAATGGCTTTATTTATTTTTGAATTTTCCGTTTTTCCTTTAATCCCTTTTCCATGTAAATGGTAAATAATTTTACTTCTAAACAGTTTTAGCAACCCAACTATTAACAAATCTCTATAAAAAGAAAGCCCTGTAGGAGTTAATGTGAAATAAATTAAATCTGGTTTAATTTTTATAACAGAACGAATAATCTTAAAATAATTAATAACAAAAGAAAACAATTTTTTCCATGAAAACTTACCAATACCCTTTATTTCCGTTGTATAATTCATCGGAAGTACTTTGGCTTCAAAAACTTCCTTTAATTTAAGAGAGTTAACAGTAATATCATTCATCATGGTAACCCCATGAATTGGAGGTGGTAATTGAACAAGAAAAAGTATTTTAGGTTTTTTTTGCATTGTAAAAAATATAAGTAAAGTATATAAGCCAAAAATAAATAGCGGAATGAGGTAATTCTAAAATAACATTAAAAGAGGCCCAAATGACACTCCCTATTAAACTATAAAACAAAAACAAGTATTTTTTATCGTTACTTTTAACTTTAACAAAAATTTGTAAAAAGGCACTTTTTAATGGTAACAATAAAAGGAGGGATGGTAATAAGCCTATATGAAAGATTATTGTTAAAAAAGAATTATGAGGTGGTACTTCCCATCTCACCATAGGGTTATTATTTCCTAGTAGGTTATAAGACCCTATCTCTGAAACAACTTCTTTAGCAAAATCAAGAGAAACAAATGGCTCTCCAAAACCATTACCAAATATCAAAAATTTATTAAATATTGCATCATTTAATATTTCTCCCCAAAAAAGCAATCTCCAATTAGCATTACCATCATTAAATTGAGGTAATTTAAAAATTACAACTGTCAATATTAATATAACCGATAATAATCCAATTAACCGCTGTTTTGGTGTAAATGAAATATAAAAATGAACTAAATAAACCGCAAATAAGGCAAAAAATGAAGATGAATGCCCTAACATTGCACTGATAACTAACGCAAATGTAAATATAATAAACCGCTTTACTCTGTTAAAATATACTAAGGCATAAGCACCATAAGTAATTATCCCCATAACACCTACTGCAGAGAAATATGAAAAACCCTTGAGGGGGGAATAATTTGGTACTGTAATAAATAGATATATAAAATATCCCAATTGCAATACTATAGACCATTTAGCAATTTTAACAATAAAAGAAATTGCTTCATTAATATTTTCTTTGTTTAAAAAAATCTTGTTTGCAATGATATAACAACAGATTAAATAAAAGAATAAAAAAAAATGTCTAAATACCATTAAAAGATATCTCTCATCTATACCTGCAAAAACAATAGAATATAAGAAATATAGAAAAGAAATTACTAAAAGTAAAAATATTGAAGGAAATTTAAATTTATTCGGAACTTTATAAAGAGCGAAAATGGTTGCAAATAACAACAGTGCATCATGCAAAAAAATCGGGCCAACAATTGCTAGTTTGGAGAAATTTCGATCTAATAATAATAAAGCAATCAATAAGAAGGCTATTATTTTCACTTCAAACGGCTTTTCGTTCTTTGAAATATCTAATTTCATTTCTTATTTTTATCATTAGTCAAATCATTATAGGATAATGATTTAGTTTTCAATACTTTTTTACTATATAAAGAAACGAGCAATGAAAATAATAATATTGAATAAGAAAAAGTCCATATATTTTCATTAAAACAATACTTTATTACAAAAAACAAAAAAGCTATTAAAACCACAGGATAAATCAACTTTAGTCTGTTTATTAGATACCCCTTTTCGTTTAATGACAAAATATTTAAAATTGAAACTGTAATTTCCCCTAATAAAATCGCGAGTGCAATTAAGCTAGGTGTATCTACCATAAAAAGTGAAAAACAAATTCCAGAAACAATCGTAACAACGGCAGCTATTATAAAATTATAACTAAATTGTTTGTCTTTATTTTTTAACAACAATCGTGCGCCAGAACTTGAAGTTATAGAAGACACAAATCCAGCGCATCCCAAAATGATAAAAGTTGTTTGATATGCTGTATAAGAATCATCAAACAACATCGTTATTACTAACTTAGGATAAAATAAAAAAAAACTTAAAAACATTACTCCAGCAATCATAGACAAATAATCAACTTTTAAAGATTCGCGCATTTCTTTTATTTCTTTAAAAAACGATTGTACAATAATTCTCCTAACTCCAATAAAAATCATATACAACTTTAAAGCCATATAAGCTATCGATATTGCTTGATTACTATTGAAATAAGATAGAATATTTAGAATACCTACTCCTATAAAAAAATATGCCACATTAGCTAAACCAATTTTAACATTCTTGACATATTTTAAAAGACTTTTAAGGCTTGGCTTAACAAAATAGTTTACTAATAATATTTTAGAAACGACAAATCCAACCAAAAAATAAGATATAACAATACTTAAACAAAATAGCAGTGGCAATTCATTTATAAAGTAAACGGAGCTAATAATTATAGTTATTGAAGGCACAAAAACCCTTATAAAGGCCACCATAGCTCCTAAAACTGGCTTTCCTCTTCCATAGAGAGCATAATCTGCATTTAGTGCTATTACTGGCGCTATAAAGAATAAATAATTTTTAGTATATATAAAACCTGTGCCGCCTAGAAGCATCAAAAACAAAGACAAAGTGAATCTTGCAGATTGTGTTGTATAATATACCTCCTGCCAATCCTTATCTAATATTGCCAATTCTCTCGTTGATGATAGTTGTAGACCAAACGCAATAATTGACACCATTAATAACGTCAGAGAGTCTAATTCACCAATAAATGCTATTGTGGCTTCATTAGCATGATTTGTAATGAACTTTAGTGAAATTAAATTCACAAAATGTCCTGTTCCAGTCAATATGGCAACAATAAAAAGACGTTTAATCATTTTTTATTTTCAAGAAATTACACGTTTCTTTATTCAAATTTTAACGATACATTTATAATTTTTATAGAAAAACCCATTGTATTATTGTTAATTTAAATTCCAGAATTAGGTTTTACGACATTACTATTAAAAAGGTATCTTATTAAGCGATGTTATTTTTATTAATTCTTTTTTAAAACAAAATACACCGACTGCGGAAATACTCTTCTAAACTTATTAATTGTATGATACTTAACATTCCATTTAAGCATTGAAGAAACCAATTTATCAATCAGTACATAGGTTTTGTAAGTGTAAATAGGTTTGGATAATACCTTTTTAGTAAGTTTAGATAAAAAAGATGAAAGTGTAAAACAGTAGTTTTCACTGACTACCATAAAATCAAGCTTTTTTATATTATTCTTAAAAAATTGCTTTGACAGTCCTCTTTCGTTTTTTGTAAGCCCACTTCGTTGCTGCCTCCAATCTCCCATGGAAACGATTGGCTCTCTCAAAAGAAAAATACCTTCTTTATTTAATACTCTAAATACTTCATTTATAACATGTGAAGCATTTGGAATATGATGTAATACTCCGAAAGAAGTTACTAAATCAAAAAAATTATTAGAGAACACAATATCACCATTAATTTCTGGTTTTATATAATTAATTTCTTTGCCTCCAATTTTATGCCCTTGAAGTTTATCTGACGGTTCTAGTATGTATAGGTTTTCTATTTGATCCAAAATAGGTAGAAACTCGTGCCCGGTTGCAGATCCAATTCCCAGAACATTTTTAAATTTTTTTCCTTTTTCTAAATACTTAAATCCATGAATTTTATTAATGTTTTCATATAAATATATCCCTTGCTCTAATAGTTTGAGCTCTCGAGATTCTAACGTAGAATATCCTTCTTCTTCTTCTTCATACCATTTTTTTATTTTGTCAAGAGAAAAATCATCCCCGTACAATTTAGAGCCATCAAAATATTCTTTCATTATCTAGGTTTATTTGTTTTTAACTTATTTCGTTCTGTTTTTAAACTTTTTGATTCGTAATGCCACAAAAATCCAGTACTTCTTTCTCTTTACCAATACACAAAGCTTTAAACTCATCATGGGCGACTAAAAAAACTATAATGTCTGCTTTCTCTACAGCTGTCTTATAGTCTGTAAGTTTGAATACCTTATGTGTTTCTATATTGGGCTCCACAATATAATACTCTTCAT
>Ga0316205_10003243_pt1 | contig 15657 bp, 14 predicted proteins | sample 3monthpyrite_MG_FD_204941 | JGI IMG/M metagenome (GOLD analysis project Ga0316205, IMG submission 204941) | Microbial mat bacterial communities from mineral coupon in-situ incubated in ocean water Damariscotta River, Maine, United States -... | ecosystem: Environmental > Aquatic > Marine >... | reverse complement strand
ATTACGGGCTCTTATCAGAGCCTTTCAACGTTGAAGTGATTCATCATTATGTCAAAAAAAGATTATTACGAAGTTCTGGGTGTTGCTAAAAATGTTAGTGATGCAGATCTGAAAAAAGCGTTCAAACGTAAAGCGATGAAGTTTCACCCCGATCGCAACTCAGATGACAAGGATGCCGAGGTCAAATTCAAGGAAGCCCGGGAAGCCTATGACATCCTGTCAAACCCTAAAAAGCGTGCTGCCTATGACCAGTTTGGACATGCTGGTGTCGATCCATCAATGGGCGGTGCTGGTGGCTTTGGCGGCGGTGGCAGTGGTAATTTCAGCGATATCTTTGGCGATGTATTCAGCGATATATTCGGTGGCGGCGGAGGCGGGGGTGGTCAGCGAGCCTATCGTGGCGCCGATTTAAGATACAAGCTCGATCTGGATCTGGAAGAAGCAGTATCCGGAACCACGGTTAAAATTCGTGTGCCTGTGATGACAAGCTGTGGTACCTGTGAGGGGTCAGGTTCTAAAAAGGGCAGCACCCCGAGCACTTGCACGACCTGTGGCGGACAAGGACAGGTCAGAATGCAACAAGGCTTCTTTTCTGTGCAACAGACATGTCCACGTTGTCATGGTACTGGCAAAATGATTACCGACCCGTGTGGCACATGTCATGGACAGGGACGCGTAAAGGAAACCAAAACCCTCTCTGTAAAAGTACCGCCTGGTGTGGATACCGGTGATCGGATTCGATTGTCGGGTGAGGGTGAAGCAGGAGAATTTGGTGGTCCACCGGGTGATCTGTACGTTGAAACTCATGTGCGTGACCATGCCATATTTCAGCGAGAAGAGAGTAATCTCTATTGTGAAATGCCGATCAGTTTTGTAACTGCAGCATTGGGCGGTGATCTGGAGGTGCCTACGCTGGAAGGTAAGGTAAAATTGAAAGTCCCAGCTGAAACTCAAAGTGGCAAATTATTCCGATTACGCGGTAAAGGCGTAAAACCCGTCCGTGGTGGCGCTGTCGGTGACTTGATGTGTCGAGTGGTTGTCGAAACACCGGTTAATCTGACATCACAGCAAAAAGACCTGCTCAATCAATTCGAGAAAACCTTAAATAAAAGTCAGGACAGACATAACCCCAGGTCTACCAGCTGGCTTGATGGCGTAAAGAAATTTTTCGACGGCGTCAAATTCTAAGAAAGCATTGGTTCTTTCGAAAACGATTCTCTACTTATAAGCGCATCAAACAGCAAAAATCAGTGGATAATTTCCGGAAGAAACTAATCGCTGAATTAGTCTCTTACTCGAATGCCGTATTTTGTAAGCCGCATCCCCAATATTCACTGATTCCCTGAATTTGCAGCATGGCCCGCAAAGACGGGGGAGACCCAATCTGAGTTCAGATGACAAATTACAGATAGCAGGCTTTTGAGTTTTGTTGTCTGATAGATGAATCATGGCTCCTGACCAAGTAAAATAAAATATCTACGTCATTCCCGCGCACCTTCGCGGGGTGAGTCTTTTATGCGCAGGAATAACGGTGTCTAAGTGATGAGGTATCTCGTATCGAGCTGAGATATAGTGCCATTCGTGTCTGATACATGAATATCAATATCTCAGTCGTCAGCTCTGCACTAAAATTTGTCGTATTGAGTATTACTCATCACTCGCCATATAGAGTATCCTTAGTTTAAATAACACCAACAACAGAGTTAGCTATGATCAGAATTGCGATAAGCGGTGCAGCCGGCCGAATGGGGCGGAATTTGATACAGGCCTGCCAGCAAAACGAGAGCTTACAAGTCAGTGCTGCCATTGAGTATGCCGGTAGTTCCATGATAGGTGCCGATGCTGGTGAATTAGCAGGGATTGATGCCTTGCAGGTCAAAGTGGTCAGTGAGTTGAGTCAGGTCGTTGATGATTTTGACGTATTGATTGATTTCACACGTCCTGAAGTAACTGAAGCGAACCTGCAAGTCTGCATGGATGCTGGCAAGGCCATGGTCATAGGGACGACTGGTTTTTCTGATGAACAAAAGCAAAAAATTGAACAGGCATCCAGGCAAATCGGCATTGTATACGCTCCAAATATGAGTGTCGGCGTGAACCTGTGCTTTAAACTGCTGCAATTAGCAGCTGAAATAATGGGCGATGATGTGGATATCGAAGTCATTGAGGCCCATCATCGGCATAAAATAGATGCACCGTCAGGCACGGCGCTTCGTATGGGCGAAGTGGTGGCAGATGCTCTGGGTCGTGATCTGAAGGACTGTGCCGTGTATGGCCGTCAGGGCAATACCGGAGAACGGGATCGCAAGACCATCGGGTTTGAAACCATTCGTGCCGGCGATATTGTGGGTGAGCATACGGTGATGTTCGCAGATATCGGCGAACGGGTTGAAATCACCCATAAAGCCAGTAGTCGTATGACGTTTGCCAAAGGCGCTGCCCGCGCCGCCTGCTTCATTTCTGAGCGTCAAAATGGTCTTTACGACATGCAGGACGTGTTGGGCTTGAAATAAACATCATCATGTCCTCGAATCCAGCTTTAAACCTGTCGCGCTTTTCTGTAAAATAAATCACCTGCACGCTGGCGGGGTAGCCAGTATTGAAGCGGGGAGGCGCCGATGTGGTTCCTCCCTATTTTGTGTGTGCCAGTTTATTCTAGGGAGGATTTGTGCGAAAACCTGCGTTGTTAGCACTTGAAGACGGTAGCTTATTCAACGGGCTGTCAATTGGTATCGATGGACTCAGTACCGGCGAAGTTGTCTTTAATACAGCGATGACAGGCTATCAGGAAATCCTCAGCGACCCATCCTACAGCCAACAGCTGGTGACATTGACGTATCCGCATATCGGCAATGTTGGCACTAATCATGAAGATGATGAATCCTCGAATGTCGCAGTAGCAGGTTTAATTATTAGGGACTTACCGCTGATTGCCAGTAACTGGCGCAGTGAGCAGTCGCTCGGAGCATATCTGGTTGAACACAAAGTGGTCGGTATTTCGGATATCGATACACGCCGCCTCACCCGTCTATTACGTGAAAAAGGCGCCCAAGCTGGCTGCATTGTGGCTGGCGACAATATCGACGTTGACCAGGCTTTGGAACAGGCGCGCCAGTTTCCCGGATTGAAAGGTCTGGATTTGGCGAAACAGGTGACCACCCACAATCCTTATGAATGGGCACAAGGCACCTGGACCCTGGCCAATGGCTTGCCTGAGGCTTCCCATCCTATAGAACAAACATTGCCGTATCATGTAGTCGCTTATGATTATGGTGTAAAACGTAACATTTTGCGCATGTTGGTGGATCGTGGCTGTCGGTTGACGGTAGTTCCTGCTGAACTACCGGCTGCTGATGTGCTCGCTCTAAAACCTGACGGTATTTTTCTTTCAAATGGTCCGGGTGACCCGGAACCCTGTGACTATGCAATCCAATCTATTCAGGAATTACTAGCTACAAATATCCCTGTTTTTGGCATCTGCCTGGGGCATCAACTATTGGCGTTAGCCAGTGGGGCCAGTACGGTCAAAATGAAATTTGGTCATCACGGAGCAAATCATCCCGTTCAGGATCTGGATAGTGGTGTCGTCATGATCACTAGTCAGAATCATGGTTTCGCAGTTGATGAATCGTCTTTGCCTTCGACCTTAACAGCGACACATCGCTCATTATTCGACGGTACCTTGCAGGGAATACACCGCACCGATGTACCTGCCTTCAGTTTCCAGGGTCACCCTGAAGCGAGTCCGGGGCCGCATGATGTTGCACCGTTATTTGATCACTTTATTGATTTAATCAAGGCTCGGCTTGAAACCTGAACGACAACCTTATGACGACTGTTAACAATATGCTTAAACTCATTGTCAAAAGTAAATACTAAACATGCCAAAACGTACAGATATTAAAACGATTCTTATTATAGGTGCCGGTCCGATCGTTATCGGTCAGGCATGCGAATTCGACTACTCAGGCGCACAAGCCTGCAAGGCCTTAAGGGAAGAGGGCTATAAAGTTGTTCTGGTGAATTCAAATCCAGCCACGATCATGACTGATCCGGAGTCCGCGGATGTGGTCTATATCGAGCCTATTAACTGGAAAACGGTTAGCCATATTATTGAAAAAGAACGTCCTGATGCAATCCTGCCTACGATGGGTGGACAAACGGCGTTGAATTGTGCGCTTGACCTTGATCGCGAGGGCGTTCTGAAAAAATATGGCGTCGAAATGATCGGCGCAGATAAAAAAGCGATTGATAAAGCCGAGGATCGTGATCAGTTCAGAAAAGCAATGCGTAAAATAGGGCTCGATATGCCGCGTTCTTCCGTCGCGCACAGTATGGAAGAGGCACATCAAGTGCAGGCCCAGATTGGTTTTCCTACTGTAATCAGACCTTCCTTTACGATGGGAGGCAGCGGCGGAGGTATTGCTTACAATCGCGACGAGTTCATCGAAATCTGTGAACGTGGTCTGGATCTTTCGCCCACTAATGAATTGCTGATCGAAGAATCGATTGTAGGCTGGAAAGAATTTGAAATGGAAGTTGTTCGTGATCATAAAGACAACTGCATTATTATTTGTTCGATTGAAAATTTTGATCCGATGGGTGTGCATACAGGTGATTCCATCACTGTTGCACCAGCACAGACATTAACGGATAAAGAATACCAGATCATGCGTAATGCATCATTGGCGGTGTTGCGTGAAATTGGTGTGGACACAGGTGGTTCAAATGTGCAGTTTGCGATTAATCCTGAAAATGGACGCATGATCATTATTGAAATGAATCCGAGGGTCTCACGATCATCTGCGCTGGCATCAAAAGCCACCGGTTTCCCGATCGCTAAAATAGCAGCCAAATTAGCCATAGGTTATACGCTGGATGAATTGCAGAATGACATTACAGGTGGCGCTACGCCCGCCTCATTCGAACCGACTATCGATTATGTGGTCACCAAAGTTCCGCGATTTACCTTTGAGAAATTCCCGAGGGCTGATGCTCGTCTGACTACCCAGATGAAATCTGTTGGTGAAGTAATGGCGATTGGGCGTAGTTTTCAGGAGTCCTTACAAAAAGCCTTGCGTGGTCTTGAGGTCGGCGTGGACGGCCTGGATGAAAAAATCTCATCTGATAATTCTGAAATAAAATCACGGCTTCGGCGTGAACTGCAAGTCCCTGGCGCTGACCGTCTCTGGTATATCGCCGATGCAATGCGACACGGCATGTCGGTGAAAAAAATAAATCAGCTCACCAAAATTGATCCATGGTTTCTGGTGCAAATCGAAGAACTTGTGCAACTTGAACAGGAAGTCGCCGAGCAAGGTTTTACTGCATTGCATAAACAGCGACTGTTTGCATTAAAAAGAAAAGGCTTTTCGGATCGACGCCTGGCGAAACTGTTAAACACTGACGAGCATCAGATCAGGGAGCGACGTCATGAGCTGGGTGTGCGACCGGTATATAAGCGTGTCGATACCTGTGCGGCGGAATTCGCGTCCGATACCGCCTATCAGTACTCTACTTATGAGGAAGAATGCGAAGCCAATGTCACTGACCGTAAGAAAATCGTTATTCTTGGTGGCGGACCAAACAGGATCGGGCAAGGTATCGAATTTGATTACTGTTGTGTGCATGCAGCACTGGCTTTGCGTGAGGATGGTTATGAAACCATTATGGTCAATTGTAATCCTGAAACTGTATCAACGGATTATGATACCTCTGACCGCCTGTATTTTGAGCCCTTAACCTTAGAAGACGTCCTAGAGATTATAGCGACTGAAAAGCCCGATGGCGTTATTGTCCAGTATGGTGGCCAGACTCCCTTGAAGCTGGCACGTGATCTGGAAGCAGCGGGCACGCCGATTATCGGCACCAGTCCAGATTCCATTGATCTTGCTGAAGACCGTGAGCGCTTTCAGAAAATGGTTAACGACAATGGCTTATTGCAACCACCTAATCGTACCGCACGTACGGAGCAGGAAGCCATACTGATGGCGCGTGAGATTGATTATCCTTTGGTGGTTCGTCCATCCTATGTGTTGGGTGGACGAGCAATGGAAATTGTCTTTTCAGAAGAAGACTTGACCCGTTATATGCATGAAGCCGTACAGGTGTCTAACGAAAGCCCGGTTCTGCTGGATCATTTTCTGGACAATGCCGTTGAGGTTGATGTAGACGCTATATGTGATGGCGAGGATGTGCTGATCGGTGGGATCATGGAACATATCGAACAGGCCGGTGTGCACTCCGGTGATTCGGCCTGTTCACTGCCGCCTTATACGCTGAGTAAAGAAATTCAGGATACCTTGCGTGAACAAATGACAGCGATGGCACATAGTCTCAAAGTGGTGGGTTTAATGAATGCCCAGTTCGCCATTCAAGATGACCGTGTCTATATTATCGAAGTCAACCCGCGTGCTTCAAGAACCGTTCCCTTTGTTTCTAAAGCGATTGGTATACCATTGGCTAAAATCGCTGCACGTTGTATGGTCGGTGTATCTTTGAAAAAGCAAGGGTTCACCAAAGAAATTGTGCCGCCATACTATGCAGTGAAAGAAGCCGTATTCCCGTTCGTTAAATTCCCTGGTGTCGATTCCTTATTGGGGCCAGAGATGAAGTCTACTGGTGAAGTTATGGGTGTAGGCCGCAGTTTTGGAGAAGCTTTCAGCAAAGCCCAGGCCGGTGCAGGAGCCGCTTTGCCTATCAAAGGACGTGCTTTTTTGAGTGTTCGCAATCGTGATAAATCCGCTATTATAGAAATTGCAGAACAACTTCTGGAGCTGGGCTTTAAATTGGTAGCAACCGGCGGTACTGCAGAGGCGATTGAAGCACAAGGTATCGAGGTGACAGCTATCAACAAAGTCGGGGAAGGTCGTCCTCACATCGTTGATGCTATCAAGAATCAAGAAATAAATTTAATCATTAACACCACAGAAGGTAAGCAGGCAATCGTTGACTCTTACACCATCCGTGGAGCGGCCCTGCAACATAAAGTAGCTTATACCACGACCATTGCAGGCGCACGCGCGACTTGTTTGGCATTGCAACAAATGAACAATGAAAAAGTCTGTGCATTGCAAGAATTGCACAAGGAGATAAACCGATGAGCAAGGTTCCATTGACCAAGCAGGGCGCTGACACGATGCGCGATGAATTAAAAAAGCTAAAGAATGAAGACCGGCCACGGGTGATTGCAGCCATAGCAGATGCCAGAGCGCATGGCGACTTAAAAGAGAATGCTGAGTACCACGCTGCGCGTGAAGAACAGGGTTTTATCGAAGCTAGAATTGCCGATTATGAAGGCAAACTTTCCAATGCCCAAATTATCGACATCAGCCAAATAGAACCGACTGGCAAAGTGATTTTTGGTACAACTGTATTGTTATCCGATGAAGACACGGGTGAAGAGTTGAGTTACAAAATCGTCGGAGAGGATGAGGCTGATATCAAGAAAAATAAAATCTCTATTGGTTCACCCATAGCCCGTGCCCTGATTGGTAAAATGGAAGGTGATATTGCTGTCGTTAAAACGCCCGGTGGCAATCGTGAACTGGAAGTCGTTGAAGTCAGGCACGAATGATCATCCAATGAAACAGAAATACTTTGCCTTCGGTGAACAACTGCTGCTCACTCTATGGGTTGGTGGGATGTGGTTTAGTGGTTATGTGGCCGCGCCGATATTATTTCAGATGCTAGACCGTCAAACCGCTGGCATGGTTGCTGGGCAATTATTTATGGTAACCAGCTATATCGGAATTTTCGCTGCTTTATTTTTATTATTGGGACAGAAAGTAAGGCCAGCTGATGGCCCTTCGAGAGGCTATCGTAGCTGGATTCTGTTAGTGATGCTGGCGATTATCATTATCGGACAGTTTGTACTGACACCGATGATGCAGGAGATAAAGGCAACAGGTTTGCAGGCGGGGAGTATGGAGGCGACCAGTTTTGCCAGACTTCACGGTATTTCATCCATACTGTTTTTGATTAATAGTATCCTGGGGTTGATTCTCGTGGTGGTAGGTTTAAGACCTTCGTCAGAAACTACTCAGGGTAATTGAATTTTTGCTGACGCCGCGGGTCGGTACAAAATGACAATATGTCCGATGACCTGAACCAGGGATGCCTGAGTGGATTGGCATAAGGTGTCGGCCATCTCTTTCAGTTCTGATCGGTCAGTGGGATTTATTCTGACTTTAATCAGCTCATGATGTGAAAGCGCAATATCGATTTCACGCAACACGCCTTCAGAGATGCCGGCATTGCCCGCCGTCACCACGGGTTTTAAATGATGGGCTCTCGCCCGCAGGAATTTTTTTTGCTTATCAGTAATCATGCCATCTACAAACCATAAACCAGACCAGAAAAGGGATGCAAGTCTAACACGCAAGCCCAGTCATTTCATGGTTTCTGCCAGCCCTTTTAATGGGGTAAAACTTGATCTCGCCATCATCCTGATTATTGGTGTCGTATTTTTTATGATCGTGCCCCAGCTTATTCAGAGTTTTGCCATGCAGTTGCTGGTGTTATCTCTATATGGGCTTGTGGCGATGATATGGCTGATCCATAAAACCCGCAAAATTCTAAGTAAACATGCACAAGAGCGAGAGAATGAAGACGCCTAAACGCTCAAAAAGCAGCCAGCGTTGGATGAAAGAACATTTCGACGACGAATATGTTCGCAAAGCGCAACAAAAAGGTTATCGCTCTCGTGCTGTTTTCAAACTTGAAGAAATTCAGCAAAAAGACAAATTAATACGCCCAGGTATGGTCGTTGTCGATCTGGGTGCAGCGCCAGGTGGCTGGTCGCAATATGCTCAAAAAATAGTTGGCCCGCAGGGTGCGGTGATCGCTCTGGACTTATTACCCATCGAACCACTGGAAGAGGTTGTTTTTATCCAGGGTGATTTCCGAGAACAGCCAATTCTTGATGAATTATTATCGCAAATACAAGGACGTAGCGTAGACCTTGTAATTTCGGATATGGCCCCCAATATAAGTGGACAGAGTGCTGTAGATCAACCCAGGTCGATCTATCTGTGTGAACTGGCGCTGGATTTTGCTCAACAGGTACTCTCCAATGGTGGCGATTTGTTGATAAAAGCCTTTCAAGGTGAAGGATTTAACCAACTTGAAAAAGACATAAAAGCCCAATTCGATAAGGTTATTGTCAGAAAACCTAAGGCTTCCAGAGCACGTAGCAGGGAAGTTTATATTCTGGCAAGAGGTTATAATATGTAGTATGTTTGCCTGAACCCTGTTGATTGAATTAAATGACAGCAAACGGGTCAGATTTATTTTAATTTATATATTATTAAGGCTCGCTGGCATCGAGTTCGCAATCACAACATATACAAAGCCCATGTACTCTGGCAACAGCTCAACATGAACAGGCTTAACAATTGTCAGCAGGTGAAGTGAGGAATAAATTTTGAGTGACATGGCAAAAAATATTTTATTGTGGGTGGTTATCGCTATCATCTTAATGACGGTGTTTAATCAGTTCGGTCCTGCTACCAGCACTGGCCAGCAGCCCACCTATTCCCAGTTTATTGATCAGGTCCGAGCAGGACAGGTCAACAAGGTCGTTGTCACCGGACGCGCAGTCAAAGGCGAGTTCAGCAATGGTCAGAAATTCCTCACCTATTACCCACCCGGTGACGAGCAAGGCTTATACAAAGACCTCTTTGAAAACAATGTTAACGTAGAGGCAAGTCCGCCAGAACGTCCATCCATCTGGCAGACCATATTTATATCCTGGTTCCCAATGTTGCTGTTGATCGGTGTATGGATATTCTTCATGCGTCAGATGCAAGGCGGCGGCGGTGGTCGCGGAGCCATGTCTTTCGGTAAAAGCAAGGCAAGAATGCTGAGCGAAGATCAGGTTAAAATCAATTTTGGCGACGTTGCCGGTGTTGAAGAAGCCAAGGAAGAAGTGGCTGAACTGGTTGAATTCCTGCGTGATCCCGGCAAGTTTCAGAAACTGGGTGGTAAAATTCCAAGTGGTGTTCTGATGGTAGGATCACCTGGTACCGGTAAAACATTACTGGCTCGAGCGATTGCCGGTGAAGCGAAAGTACCTTTCTTTACTATATCCGGTTCAGACTTCGTTGAAATGTTTGTCGGTGTCGGTGCTTCGCGTGTCAGAGATATGTTTGAGCAAGCGAAAAAGCATGCGCCCTGTATTATCTTCATTGATGAGATTGATGCAGTCGGTCGTCACCGTGGCGCAGGCCTGGGTGGCGGTCACGACGAGCGTGAACAAACCCTCAATCAGTTACTCGTAGAAATGGATGGTTTTGAAGGTACTGAAGGTGTCATTGTCATTGCGGCGACTAACCGTCCTGATGTACTTGATCCTGCCTTACTCAGACCGGGTCGATTCGATCGTCAGGTCGTGGTGCCGTTACCTGATGTGCGTGGGCGCGAACAGATTTTGAAAGTGCATATGCGCAAAGTACCATTGGATGATGATGTCAAGCCTTCATTGATTGCACGTGGTACACCTGGTTTTTCCGGTGCTGATCTCGCTAATCTGGTGAATGAAGCCGCCTTGTTTGCAGCGCGTGCTAACAAACGTCTGGTCGAGCATGCTGATTTTGAAAGTGCCAAGGACAAAATCATGATGGGTGCCGAGCGGCGCTCAATGGTCATGAATGAAGATGAAAAGAAATTGACTGCCTATCATGAAGCAGGTCATGCGATTGTTGGTTTAAGTTTGCCTTCTCATGATCCCGTTTATAAAGTCACAATTATTCCTCGTGGCCGGGCTCTGGGTGTCACCATGTTCCTTCCTGAAGAGGATCGATACAGCTACAGTAAACAACGACTGAATAGCCAGATATCCAGTTTGTTTGGTGGTCGACTTGCTGAAGAAATCATTTTTGGTGATGACTTTGTGACCACGGGTGCGCAGAATGATATCCAGCGTGCTACTGAAATTGCGCGCAGTATGGTAACCAAGTGGGGGTTATCCGATAAATTAGGACCACTCTCTTATGGCGAAGAAGACGGTGAAGTTTTTCTCGGTCATTCTGTTACACAGCATAAAAATATCTCTGATGAAACAGCACATGATATTGATGAAGAAGTTCGCAATATTATCGATAGCAATTATCAGCGTTCAGAAAAAATTCTCAATGATAACCTGGATGTTCTTCATGCAATGGCAGAAGCTTTAATCAAATTTGAAACCATTGACCAGGATCAAATAAAAGATTTAATGAATCGCAAGCCACCACGTCCTCCCAAGGACTGGAATGAACCTGATGCGCCCAGTGGGGACAGCAGCAGTAGTAGTACTGGGGTTTCAGCGGAAGGTAAAGATAGTGGCTCCACCATTGGTGGCGGTGCCACCGAGCATTGACTTAACTAATGCAAAAAAGCCGGCAGCTGACAGCCGGCTTTTTTCATTATGCCTAATGCCGTACTCTTCAATTGATATGACAGCCTTGTCAGCATATAAATTATTTTTCCCTTCTGTATTACCCTGTCAGTCAATTGATGATTTTAAGCTTATCCTATGAATTATTGCACTAAGCAGTTCGATTAAAGACCCACTTACACACAACATGACATCACCTACCCACGCATGCTCGGCAGAGAATATAAGCAAACCTCGTATCATGGGAATACTGAATGTAACCCCTGATTCGTTTTCTGATGGTGGTTTATATGACAGCCTTGAACAAGCAGTCAGACAGGCTGAAGCAATGGTCGAACAGGGTGCTGAACTGGTTGATATAGGCGGTGAATCAACGCGGCCCGGTGCCGATACTGTTTCACTGGAAGAGGAGACGCAACGGGTGATCCCGGTGATTGAGGCTTTGGTGAAACGAAACCTGAATGCTGTAATCTCAATTGATACTCAAAAACCGGAACTCATGAAGCGAGCTGTCGAAGCCGGGGCTTCCATGATCAATGATGTTTTTGCCCTCCAGCGGCCGGGTGCTGTCGAAATAGTTGCCAGTCTACAAGTGCCGGTGTGCCTGATGCATATGCAGGGTTTACCACAAACCATGCAAGCGAATCCGAGTTATGGCAATGTTGTGACCGAGGTCATTACTTTTTTACAAGAGCGTATTAAAGTCTGCATTGAGGGAGGCATCGACAAAAACAAGCTGCTCATCGACCCTGGTTTTGGATTCGGCAAATCACTGCAACATAATCTGAGTTTAATGAAACATCTTGATGAATTTAAATGCTTAGGGTTGCCAATCCTGATCGGTGTTTCACGCAAGCGGATGATAGGCGACATACTGGATAAATCAGTGGATGAGAGAGCGCTGGGTAGTGTGGTTTGCGCCATCATGGCAATGATGGCGGGTGCCGCGATTCTTCGTGTTCATGATGTAGAACAAACTTTACAGGCTGTTAAGCTCTATAATGCTATAAAGAATGCGGATTAAGGATAATTCGGAGGCAGCCGATTAAATGACGTGACAGGATTGTGGTTTTGTCCTATCTCATTCATTAAGGAAGAGAATTTTGCAAAAAAAATATTTTGGAACAGATGGTATTCGCGGCAGGGTAGGAGAACATCCCATAACGCCTGAGTTTATGATGAAACTCGGATGGGCCGTCGGAAAAGTACTGGCTAATGGCGGACAGGGCAATGTCGTCATTGGTAAGGATACGCGTATTTCAGGTTATATGTTTGAGTCTGCCCTCGAAGCAGGGTTATCAGCGGCGGGAGTGAATATCTTTTTATTGGGCCCGGTTCCTACCCCTGCGATAGCCTATCTGACACGAACCTTGCGTGCAGACGCCGGGATCGTGATCAGTGCCTCTCACAATCCCTATTATGATAATGGCATTAAATTCTTTTCCTCCAAGGGCACCAAGCTTCCTGATGAAGTCGAGTTGAAAATTGAAGCCATGCTCGATGAACCCATGACCATTGTCGCCTCTGATAAATTGGGTAAAGCCGAGCGTGTCCGCGACGTGAGAGGGCGTTACATCGAGTTTTGCAAAGGGACCTTAAAGACGGATATTAATCTCAAAGGCATGAAGATTGTCGTTGATTGTGCACACGGCGCGACCTATCAAGTCGCCCCTGAAATATTTGAGGAGCTGGGCGCGACGGTGATCGCGCAGGGCGTTCAACCCGATGGATTGAATATTAATCAAGATGTAGGTTCCACTCAACCCGATGCAATGCGTGCCATGGTTTTGAAAGAAAGTGCCGATGTGGGTATTGGTCTGGATGGCGATGGCGATCGTCTCATAATGGTTGATGAGAAAGGAGAGATAGTGGATGGCGATGAATTGCTCTATATCATTGCTATGGATCACTATGAGCGACAATCCTATCGTGGCGGTGTGGTGGGTACCCTGATGACGAATCTCGGCATGGAGATGGCTCTGCGTGAGAGAGGTATTAAATTTTACCGTAGTCAGGTCGGGGATCGTTATGTCATGGAAGAACTGCTCAATACGGGCTCACGTATTGGCGGAGAAGGCTCGGGGCATATCATTTGCCTTGATTGTCTCAGCACCGGTGACGGCATAGTTGCCGCCCTGCAAGTATTGGCAGCCATGCATAACAGTAAAAAAGGCTTGTATGAGCTGAAATCGGGTATGACCAAATTCCCCCAGACCCTGATCAATGTCACGATGTCGACTCGCATCGATCCGTGTAAAGACAAAAAAATCAGTGATGCCGTCAAAGCAGTTGAAACCACATTGGGGGCGGATGGCCGTGTTTTATTGCGTCTTTCCGGTACAGAACCCCTTTTACGGGTCATGGTAGAGGGTCGCGATGGCGAGCAAGTGTCCAGATTGGCCCGCCAACTCGCTGATGTCGTTGAAGAAGTTACTGCTAGCCCCTGATTAGTCTGTTTATCAAACGATTGATTTTTCACGTAATTGCCGGTAAGCTTGCCGGCATTTTTACGAACAGAACAAATAGACGGAGAAGTACTTATGCGTACAAAGCTGGTGGCCGGTAACTGGAAAATGAATGGCTCTCTGGAAAGCATTCGCGCCTTGATTGAAGGGTTACAGGGCGGAATGGAGAGTATCAAGCAGGCAGGTGTCGCCGTCTGTCCTCCGGCAATTTACATCCCGGAAGTGGCGCAACTGCTTAAAGGCAGTCGTATTGTTCTTGGTTCGCAGAATATCTGTGAGCAGGATTCAGGTGCCTATACAGGTGAAATAGCAGGCCCCATGCTGAAAGAATTTAACTGTGAATTTGCCATCGTTGGTCACTCGGAACGACGTAGTCTTTACCATGAAACGGATGAGATGGTTGCGCAGCGGTTTGCAGCAGCGCGACGTCATGGTTTGAAGCCAATCCTTTGTGTGGGTGAATTACTCGAAGAACGTGAGCAGGGCATTACCGAGGAAGTGGTTGATCGGCAGATTGATGCAGTTATCAAATTAGAAGGTATTGAAGCATTTGCTGATGCAGTCATTGCTTACGAGCCAGTCTGGGCGATAGGTACTGGCAAGACGGCATCTCCTCAACAGGCGCAGGATGTCCATCAGTTTATTCGTGGTAAGCTCGCCGCGCTAGATGCTACAATCGCGGAAAATATCGTTATTCAATATGGCGGTAGTGTAAATGCAGGTAATGCCAGCGAATTGTTTGCGATGGAAGATATCGACGGCGGTTTGATTGGTGGTGCATCATTGAAGCCTGATGATTTTCTGGCCATCTGTCAGGCAGCAGATTAATTTAGAGGAACAAACATGCAGTCTATTTTACTGATCGCGCAGGTATTGATATCCATATCACTGATTGCGTTGATCCTGTTACAACATGGCAAGGGCGCTGATGCAGGAGCTGCCTTTGGTAGCGGTGCATCGTCAACCGTATTTGGAGCTAGTGGCTCGGCATCTTTTTTAAGCCGTGCAACCGGAATATTGGCAACTTTGTTTTTTGCCGTGAGCTTATCTTTAAGTGTACTGGCCTATCGGCAGACTGAAGAAAATGATCTTCTGGAAAAATATACGGCACCTGCCGAGCAAATAGAGCAAGCAGCCCCACCGATAGTAGGATCTGATAGTGATGTGCCAAATGCTTCAAGCAGTGATGTACCGCTAGTCCCTCAAACAGACGTGCCAGCAGTGAGCCCATCAGCGGAACAGCCCCTCACTGACTCAACCAGAGAATAATCATTACAGCCGATGTGGTGGAATTGGTAGACACGCCATCTTGAGGGGGTGGTAGCGTAAGCTGTGCCGGTTCGACTCCGGCCATCGGCACCAATCGTCGTAAACGGCAGAATTACTGCCGTTTTTTTTATACCCTGATAATCAATCCCTACTTCATATAGAACACTCACCTTTGTCACAGCTTTGATTAGAAACAACGTTAATCGAAAAGAAAAAAATCGAGGTCACGATATACTGATTTTTTATACCCCCAATAGTCAAATAAGCTGTTGATAATTATTGTATAATTAATTAACGCTGACTTGACATAAGTTGATAATTTAGCCTAGACTGCATCGAATATAAATAATCCGTTACGATAAAATTTTAAAACGGCTATAACGATAAATATATTTACCGGCTGTGTGGACCATTTGTTCACCCCGGAATTTGAGGAGCGTAGTTGCTGATGCTGGAGAATTATCTGCCAATTCTTGTGTTCATTGGTATTGGTATTCTATTTGGTATAGGCCCGATACTCGCAGGCGCCATACTGGCTCCTCACAA
>Ga0316205_10003241_pt1 | contig 15674 bp, 18 predicted proteins | sample 3monthpyrite_MG_FD_204941 | JGI IMG/M metagenome (GOLD analysis project Ga0316205, IMG submission 204941) | Microbial mat bacterial communities from mineral coupon in-situ incubated in ocean water Damariscotta River, Maine, United States -... | ecosystem: Environmental > Aquatic > Marine >... | reverse complement strand
CCGATGAGAAAACAGCTCGTTTTGTTAATGATTTAGGCCTCAGTGAATATGACGCAGGCATTCTTACCACATCGAGAGAGCTCGCTGATTTTTTTGAAACAGTTATTGGTGAATCAGTTGATGCCAAACTAGCAGCTAACTGGATGATCGGAGATGTGTCTGCACGATTAAATAAGGAAGACCTGTCAATTGCCGAATGCCCGGTATCAGCAACACATCTGGCAGGCATGTTAAAACGCATTGAAGACAATACTATTTCAGGAAAAATCGCTAAAGATGTATTTAACGGTATGTGGAATGGTGAAGGTGACGCAGATACCGTTATAGATAAAAAAGGCCTGAAACAAATCACTGACGACTCTGCAATTGAAGCGATCATTGATGAAGTTATTGCCAATAGCCCGAATCAACTTGAGCAATATCGCTCAGGTAAAGACAAATTATTTGGTTACTTTGTTGGACAGGTAATGAAAGCCTCTCAAGGCAAAGCAAACCCGGCCCAGGTCAACCAGATGCTTAAAGACAAGTTGAGCTGATTTTAAAACCTTTGACGCAGAAGCTGACAGATTTAAATTATAATTTAAAAATCTCTGTACTGTCGCTTCTGCGTCAAATATTTTATTCAACCACTCAGGTAACTGCCACCCATGCCAGACAACGACCTACTGCATAGATTTATTATAGAAAATACTCGCGTTCGTGGCGAAATGGTTCATCTTAACGCCACCTGGAAAGCCGCGCTAGATAGATACGACTATCCTGAAAATGTACGCAATATACTCGGTGAGGCTTTTGCTGCATGCGCTCTATTATCGGCAACTATAAAGTTTGAAGGCTCTTTAATTTTACAAATTCGCGGCGATGGCCCACTGCATCTGTTAGTTGTGCAAGCAACATCAGAGGGCACCTTACGCGGCCTTGCCCGCTGGGGAGATAAAGTACCCGATCATGGCCTGAAAAATATCTTTGGAAACGGACAAATGGTTATCACCATTGAGCCACCTTCTGGCGAACCCTATCAGGGGATCATTGCGCTGCAGGGCGAACACATACAAGATGCTATTGAAAATTACTTCAAACAATCTGAACAATTAAATACGCGACTCTGGCTAACCGCCAGTGATGAAGTGTGTACTGGCTTCCTGTTGCAGGAATTACCAGAAACAGAGGAAACCCGTAACAGCAACCTGGGTGAAGAGCATGACGACTGGGAGCACGCAGAAGCGCTTGGCAACACATTAAAAAAGCAAGAGCTATTAACACTATCTACTAAGGATATTCTTCACCGATTATTTCATGAAGACGACATTCGCTTATTTGACCCTTCACCCTTAAGTTTTAGATGTGGCTGCTCAGATGACCGCATCAGTAAAATGATTATTTCTCTTGGACTGGCAGAGGCTCGCAGCATCGTCTTAGAACAGGGGAAAATTCATGTTGATTGTGAGTTTTGTAATGCACAGTACAATTACGATAGTATTGATGTAGAAAGCTTATTTGCATCCAGCATCAGCTCCGAGCCACCACAATCACATCACTAGGATCAGTTTATGGGCATAACTAAAAAGATTGATAACAAAGCACTGGTCATTGCCATTAATGGCCGGTTCAGCTTTGATCAGCACAATGCATTTAGAGCAACCTACAAAGACATCAATCGCGATACCAATATCAATGTCACTGTTGATTTACAACATGCAGACTATATGGATTCCGCAGCTTTAGGCATGCTGTTACTACTGGATGAGCATTTCACAAAACAGCGAATTAATATTTCAAATTGCTCAGCATATATTAGGGAGGTTTTTAGCATTGTTAACTTTGAAAAAAAGTTTAATATTTCATGATCATTATGAAAGATAAAAACCAATCTGATTCTTATTTTTTACAAAAGGCTATTGATCTAGCCATATCCTCAGCGAAGCAACACGGTGGACCTTTTGGCGCCGTCATTGTTAAAAACGGGAAAATCATTGGAACAGGATATAATCAGGTTACAGAAACCTGCGACCCTTCGGCTCATGCTGAAATCATGGCTATTCGTGAAGCCTGTAAAAACCTGAATAACCACCAGCTAAAAAACTGCGCCATTTACGCCAGCTGCCAGCCCTGCCCAATGTGTATGTCTGCTATCTACTGGGCCCGACTGCCAAAACTAGTATTTGCCGCCACCGCGAGCGATGCTGCCAGTGCTGGATTTGATGATCAGTTTATATATGATGAGCTTGCCAAACCAGTGTCTCAACGAAGCATTTCAATCGAACACATCGATCTCGATGATGCCAATAAAAGCTTTGAAGCATGGGCTTCTAACTCATCAAGGCAGGAATATTAAAGCTGAGCACATTCATTATTAAGCCAGTGAGTATCTATTTGTTCAGCGCAAGTAGCAAAAATACTTAGTCATTATAAATCGGTATTTTTAAATAACTCTGACCATTTGATTCTTTTTTCGGCAACTGACCAGCTGTTAGATTAACCTGCACACCCTGATAAATTAGTCTTGGTAAAGGCAGCTTGCTGTCACGATTTTCCATAAATTTCACATATTCCGCTTCACTCCTGTCCGCTGGTAAATCAACATTTGAAGCCTTGCTTTCACCTATAGTGGTGAAGGTTTGTAATTCGCGGTTACCGGGATAATCATGCCCTGGAAAAACCTTTGTATCATCTGAAAATGAATATAGCTTTTTAGTCACTGATTGATATAAATCTTTTGCACTTCCTTTAGGAAAGTCACAACGTCCTGTACCTATACTGGGCACAAACAGCGCATCACCTGTAATTAAATTATCGTCTATTTTATAGGTTGTGCATGCGGGGGTATGGCCTGGTGTATGCAACACTTCAATTTTAATTGATCCTGCATCAAGCTGGTCCCCATCCTTTACCAGCACATCAAAATCACTGCCAGTCACATCAAAATCGTCCCCGAGATTAAAAACATCTTTAAATGTCTCCTGTACAACCGTTATTGCCGCATTAATAACCACAGGTACTTTATATTTTTCTTTTAGATGCTGCATTCCACTTAGATGATCCGCATGAATATGGGTATCTAAAACATAATGCAGCTTCAACTGGTTAGCGCTTATAAAACCATCCAGTGTATTCAGGCTGTCTTTATAAGTACGCCAGCCAATGGTGTCCAGATCGAGTACCGGATCGAAAACGACAGCATCTTTGGTATCAACATCATATACCAAGTGTGTAAAAGTGAATGTTTGCTTATCAAAGAATGTTTTTACTTCAACCATGATAGTTTCCCGAGACTTATTCAATAAAGATAACCATATGAGTATAGACGCGAATTAATGTCTGGTTATTAATCTATCCAATTTATTACTTCGTTTAGTAATTGTGTAGCATGCGCTCGATCACTAAATAAATGATCAGCCCCTTCAATCTCGATCAGACGATTTTCAGCACCGGCATACTGCAGAATTTGCTCCGCGGCCTGAGGGCCTACCAGCTCATCCTCACCTGCCCTTACCGCCATAATAGGCAGATCACAGGATTCCATTTGCTTATCCATATTATAGCTCTCAACATCGTCAATAAAAGCAGGCTTAACCTCATAAGCACGCCCTGCGACCATTATTTGGGCATCATTCCCATTACGCAATTTACTCATTGCCGAACCAAAATGATGTAGAACGTGAGCAGGATAGGCCGGAGAGGCCAGCGTAATTATTTTCTGAATATGTGATAATGCTGCACAGGTATTCTGTGAAGCCGCTAAACTGGCAGTTCCCCCCATACTATGACCAATCAGTATGCTTGCTGGCTCATAATAAGTAGCCAGCCAGTCAGCCGCACACTCTATATCCTTCACCATACTTCTAAAATGTGTTTCTGCGAACTCGCCTTCACTGTCACCCAAACCTGTAAAGTCAAAACTCAGCACAGCCATTCCCGCATGAGCCAGTCCCCGGCTTAATCTGGCTGTGGTAAGAATCTGCCTGGTACAGGTAAAACAATGACTAATAATGACATATTGCCTGGGGACTGCCTCGAGTGGAAAATCAAGGCTTCCCTGCAACAAGCTACCGTCAAACCCCTCAAACTGGACCTTTCTAGACTGTATTTTCAGTTTTTCTTTCATTCAGACATCTTTATATTAATCGCAGATAATCACAATATTCATCTTAATATCAATAACTTATAAATCCTATAAACAGATTTAATCACATTTCCTAAAAATAAGTAAAATTAATTCACAAATAACCCTCTTTAGGGGTTTTATAACGGCATAAATTTACTATATAATCGCGCCCTCTGACTGAGATAGAAATAATATATACCTATCTCAGTTAATTCTATATCTGTAACTGCCTGATAAAAAAACAACAATACAGGGCTGTTAGAAATGCAGAATTTATTACTTTATATGGAGACTTACATGTCTAACTCAGCAAAAAACAACGATTGCGGTAAATACGCTTATGCTATTACTCAAACCGGCTTCAAAGGCGGTATGATAATAGATGACAATGGTGACACTATTCAGATCACTGACAATCACATTAAAAATGCAATGGATCAGGTGCATGAAGCCTGGGATGCAAATCGTGATACAAAGCAATCTATTCTGACGAAGCAGTCGAATTTGCGATAGAACTAACCCTCACCTCCCAGTGATATAAAAAAACCTCCCTTAAGGAGGTTTTTTTATGCTCTTTATTTCCAGGCAAATGAACCCGTCCACACAATATACAGGTTGCAACCTAAACCGTAGTTAAAAACCTAAAGGTCATAATGCATTTTCTACACGGTGTTTAGCCTGAATAAAGTCCTTGTGAGACACATAAATCAAATCACTGATTCTGCGCACCATATGCTCTTCATATTTATCTAACACCTGATCAGCATATGCAACACGCCAAAGAGACTCTACTAACTGTATTTTTTGAGGCTGTGAATAGTGTTTAGCAATTAAACTCGTAAACTCGTGATAATCAGTTGCCTGATGTTTTTCTTCTTCTGCCAGCGCATAAAGACTTTCCATTTCCGCTTCAGATATCGCAAACTGGGTAACCAGTATTTTTTTCACTTCTGCAACTTCTGCCTTATCAATATTATTATCCTGTAAGATCATTTCTATCAATAAAGCGGCAGCAGCCAGATTTAGCTGATGCTCATCTGGAGCAATAGATTCGTTATTCAACATGAAGTTTTCTTCAAAAAACATCTGTATTTTCTTAATCATAAATCATCACCGCAGCAGACTAAGCAAAGACTTTTGCCTGTGCTTTTTCCCAGGCACCATCACCAAATTCGAATTTAATAACCAAAGGCAATGCACATGAACCTACTGACAGCAAACGATCATGAAAGTTCTTTAAATTAAAATCGGCTTTCTCTGACTCATCTTCACGCAGTGCTTTTATCAACGCCCAGCCAGTTGCATAACTCATAGGGGTAGTGGGTGAACTTGAGTACCAGCTCAAATCCGCCTTCGCCTGATCAATTGAAAATCCAAGCACGTCGCACATGCGTTGAGCTGCCTTATCAATACTTAAATCCTGCGTATGCAACTCCACATCCAACATGACTCTAAGTGCTCTCCACAGGCGATCACGTAACATCATAAAATGATGCTCAGGCTTATCTAAAAACCCTTTTTCCTGCATCATATCCTCACAATATAACGCCCAGCCTTCATATAAGGTAGCCGATGAATTTAACAGCCTGGGTAAACTATTGTTCGGATTTCGGTTTGCCGTAACAAACTGTAAATGATGCCCCGGAAACGCTTCATGCACACATGTAAGATCAATCGAGGTCCAGTTATGTTCCAGTAAATGCCCTTCAGAACGAACAGGTGTTACATAATAATAACCTTTCTGCTCGATATCTTTATAAGATGGCTCATCATAGGCCGCAAAAGGAATTTCATGGCGCAAAAAAACAGGCGTTTCTATTACTTTTAATGTCTGCGTTTCCGGTACAGTAACCAACCCATGCTCAACCACAAAGTTATACGCTGCTTTCATTCGACCACGATAAGCATTTAGTAAATGCTCACTTTTAGCTTCCGGGTGCTGATGTCGAATGTTAGCCAATTGTTCTTCAATTTCATCAGAACCGGGCAACTCTTTGCAAAGAGCCTGTAGCTCCTGCCGAGTCTCATTAAACAGCTTCTCTCCAAATTTAAAGAGTTGCTGCGCATCTACACCCAGGCAATGCCAGCTATTTAATAAAGTATTGAAATGAGTTTCACCACAGGAAAATTCACCCGACGCATGAGGCTGTACGTCTTTGCGTAAAAATTTCTCAAAATCCTCCATAGCATGTGCCGCATCGTCAAATACAGGTTGCAAACGAGCTGGGTTCTTAAACTTATGAATAATTTCAGGATTACGGGATAAGTCACGAATATATATAGCGCCGGCACTGGCCCCTGAAATAGCATCACTGACCCAGTTTGCCGGAATTTTTTCGGGTTGTTGCAACAGGTAGTTTTTAGCTGATCTCAAATACTCAGGTATACTTTGCAAACGATGCTTCAAAGCAGAATGCATATTTTCAACCGGGCGACTGATTAATTGATGTATTGCCTCAAGCGGCAAATACTTCTGTGGCATTAAGAATCGCCAGTCACGCTCAATCAGTTCATGCAGCTCAATACTGGCCGCATTATACAAAATGCTAAAATCCAGTTTTTGATTTGTATTTAATTCGCAATACGTTAACTCATCTAACGAAAAAACAAGCTTTTGATTTAAAGAAATTAGCGCCCCAATATCCTCATCACCAAATGGTGTAAGCTGATCTTCATATCCGCTTACACCGACATGAACAGCCATCTCAGGATGAAAACGAAACCAGGCGCTGTAGTATTGTTCCTGCAGGCTATTAAAGGTTTCCTGCGTAATATTCTTTGGCATTTAATTTATTCTGACTATTAGATTATGATTCTTCAACTATTTCAAAGTCGTGTGTAACATCGGCAGTAGCTGCAAGCATAATTGATACGGAGCAATATTTTTCCGCCGTCAAATTGACTGCTTTCTCCACTTGCTTCTCACTCAAACCACGGCCTTTAATTATATAGTGGGCATGAATTTTTGTGAAAACCTTAGGAATTTCTCCTGATCTCTCTGCGTTCAATTCAACAATACAGTCCTCAATTGGCTGTCTGGCTTTCTTCAAAATCATAACCACATCAAATGCAGTACACCCCCCCATACCCATTAACACCATTTCCATTGGCCTGGCGGCTAAATTCCTGCCTCCTGAGTCTGGCGCACCATCCATTACAACAGAATGACCACTGCCGGATTCACCAACAAATGACATATTATCTAACCATTTCACCCTGGCTTTCATACAAGTTACCTAAATAAAAACATCAATATACTTAACAAAATTACTCAATCACCCGAAATAATCGGGTCAAAGAACGGAAATTTAGTATGGGCTATGCTTAAAATCGTCTATAATTCAAAAGCTCCCATCAAAAATGATACGGAAACTATGAGCCTGTTACCTAAAGTAGACAATACAAACCCTTCGCTGGATTTATTACTAAATCATTGCCATCGTAAAACTTACCCGGCAAAAAAGAACATTATCCACGAAGGAGATAAACCCCATAGCCTCTACTATATCATTAAGGGCTCGGTTAGCGTACTCGCTGAAAACGATGATGGTGCAGAAATCATCCTCGCCTACCTGAATGGCGGTGATTTTTTTGGAGAAGCCGGTCTTTTTAAAGATGATTTAGATCGTAGTGCAAAAATCATTGCCAAGACAGCCTGTGAAATTGCTGAAATTTCATACACCCAGTTTAGAAAGCTGGTTAAAGAAGATCCTGAAATTTTGTTTTTACTATCTGGGCAAATTTTTGACAGATTAATTCGTACCAGCCAAAAAGTTCGAGACCTGATTTTTCTTGATGTTTCAGGCCGTATTGCAAGAACATTACTGGAACTAAGCGAACAACCTGATGCAATGACACACCCGGATGGTATGCAAATAAAAATAACCCGTCAGGATATTGCTAAAATTGTTGGTTGCTCACGCGAAATGGCCGGCAGAGTATTAAAAGAGCTAGAAGAAGACAAACTAATTTCCGCTCACGGAAAAACGATTGTTGTGCATGATGAAGAGCATATAGCCAAACATAAAGCTCATAAAGAGGCGATACAGGAGCTTTAACCTGATACCGGGTTAATCAAATAGCTCTGCCAGTTTCTCACCTGGCTCATCAGCCCTCATAAATGCCTCTCCAACCAGAAAACTATTCACACCGTTTTCACGCATTAATTTAACGTCTTCGGGCACATGTATACCACTCTCCGTTACCAGAATACGATCGTCTGGCAGCATATCAAGCATATTCAGCGTTGTTTGCAGGCTCACGTCAAAAGTACGCAGATTACGATTATTCACTCCAATTAATTTAGCACCGCTTTGAATAGCACGTTCCATTTCATCTCTATCATGCACTTCCATTAACACATCCATTTGCAAATGATGCGCTAATGCTAAAAGTTCATTTAATACCGCATCACCGAGAGCAGAAACAATCAGCAAAATACAATCTGCATTCATCGCTCGCGCTTCATAAACCTGATAGGGGTCAATTATAAAATCTTTTCGAATGACAGGAAGTTTTGTTGCCTCACGAGCCTGCAATAAATATTCAGGCGCTCCCTGAAAAAAATCACGATCTGTTAAGATAGAAAGACAGGCCGCCCCACCTTTCTCATAACTTTTCGCTATATCAGACGGTATAAAGTTCTCACGCATAACACCTTTGCTAGGCGAGGCCTTTTTTATTTCAGCAATCACTGCCGCATTTCCTGATGTTATTTTATTTTCAATTGCCCGAATAAAACCACGCACAGGCAAAGCGCTATCAGCACGCTTACTTATGTCAACCAGGGACTCTTTCGCCACAGCGTCAGTTATTTCTTCAACTTTACGCTGTAGTATTTTTTGTAAAATATCGGGTGTGTTACTCATTAAATAATTACTTTTTTAAAAATTATTACTATATGCGACCAAAGCTTCAAACTTTTCTTTGGCCTTGCCATTAGCTATAACCGCTTTTGCTTTTTCAATACCGGCTGCCAATGAGTCAGTTAAACCTGAAACATAAATGGCGGCCCCCGCATTCAGGCAAACAATATCTTTTGCTGCACCATCCTGATTATCCAGAACAGCTTTAATGATTTTCAAGCTATCATCAGAGTCTTTAGCCTTGATAGCTAACAGCTCAGATCGTTTCATAGAAAAATCTTCAGGCTGGATACTATATGTTGTGATTTCACCGTTCTTTAATTCCGCAACGGATGTAGCACTCGCAATACTAATTTCATCCATACCATCGTCGGCATGAACAACCATTACGTGACGACTACCTAATTTTTTCAATACCTGCGCCAGTGGTTCTATCCAGTCTTTACTAAAAACACCTATAACCTGATTAGGGGCAGATGCAGGATTAGTTAACGGGCCCAACACATTAAATATAGTTCGCACCGCCATTTCTTTTCTCGGCCCAATAGCGTGCTTCATTGCACCATGATGTTTAATAGCAAACAAAAATCCTGCGCCAACATTTTTGATACAGTCTGATACTTGCTCAGGCGTGATATCTAAATTTACACCTGCCGTTTCCAGCACATCTGCACTTCCAGATTTACTGGAAACAGAACGATTACCATGCTTAGCTACATGCGCGCCTGCAGCTGCTGTAACGAAAACAGAAGCGGTAGAAATATTGAAACTTCCCGATGAATCACCGCCGGTTCCGCATGTATCAACCAGATTTTCTTCAGGCGCCGTCACTTTTGTAGATAACTCTCGCATAACGGAAGCGGCGGCTGTTACCTCATCTATGGTCTCACCCTTCATGCGTAAGCCAATTAAAAAACCACCTATCTGAGAATCTGTAGCCTGCCCCGTCATGATTAAGTTCATCACCTGAGCCATCTCATCACGGGTTAAATCTTGTTTTTCAGTAACTGCTTTTATTGCGGATTGCATATCCATAATTATTGCCCTTAACAAAATAGCCATAGAAACACGAATGCCTCAGTGGTTATGTTTAAGTTTTTAAGAAATTTTTCAACAAGTCATGCCCGTGCCTGGTCAGTATGGACTCAGGATGAAACTGCACGCCCTCTATAGCAAACTCTTTATGACGCACTCCCATGATTTCATCAATGCTACCATCTTCATTTTCAGTCCAGGCGGTCATCTCTAAACAGTCGGGTAAACTTTCTTTCTCAATAACCAACGAATGATAACGGGTTGCTTCATAAGGGTTTGTTAGACCCGAAAAAACACCTTTATTATTATGGTGTATCATCGAGGTTTTACCATGCATAATTTCTTTTGCATGAATAATTTTTCCACCAAACACCTGACCGATACTTTGGTGACCTAAACATACACCTAAGATAGGTAGCTTGCCTGCAAATTTTTCAATGGTTTCCATAGAAACACCTGCCTCATTAGGCGTGCATGGACCAGGTGAAATCATAATGCGCTCTGGCTTTAAATTTTCTATCTCTTGCAATGTAATCTGGTCGTTTCTATGCACTTGCACATCAGCACCCAGCTCACCAAGGTACTGCACCAGGTTATAAGTAAATGAATCGTAATTATCAATCATCAACATCATATCGATTACCTATGCGCCCCATCAAGCCCTGCTTCAGCCATTGCTACCGCTCGGAAAACCGCACGCCCTTTATTCATGGTTTCTGCCCATTCATTTTCTGGTATAGAGTCGTAAACAATACCCGCACCGGCCTGAATAGTAAGCGTTTTATCTTTTATAACGGCAGTTCGAATCGCTATCGCTGTATCCATATTGCCATTCCAGGAAAGGTAACCTACAGCTCCTGAGTATATACCGCGCTTTACAGGTTCAAGCTCATCAATTATTTCCATAGCCCTGATTTTTGGTGCACCACTTACGGTACCTGCAGGGAAAGTTGCGCGAAGCACATCCATCGCAGATAACTTATCCTTTAACTTACCCGTCACATTAGAAACGATATGCATGACATGAGAGTATCTCTCAACTATCATTTTGTCTGTTAACTCAACCGAGCCGATTTCACTTACACGCCCTGCATCATTTCGACCAAGATCTATTAACATTAAATGCTCTGCCAGCTCTTTCGGGTCTGCAAGTAACTCTTTCTCTAACGCCAGATCTTCTGTTTCGTTAGACCCCCTTGGGCGCGTACCGGCTATTGGCCTGACGGTAACCTCTTCATCTTCCAGTCTAACCAGTATTTCAGGCGAGGACCCCACCACATGATGGTCATCCAGATTCAAAAAATACATATAAGGTGATGGGTTTAAACTACGCAGGGAACGGTACAAATCTAATGGTTCGGCGCTGTAAGGAATGCTCATGCGCTGTGATAGCACAACCTGCATTACATCACCATCGACAATGTATTGTTTGGCTTTTGACACTGCCTGCTTATAACCTTCTTCAGTAAAACCGGAAACAAAATCTTCCTCTTTTACCTGTACACTTTTTGTTGAAGGGCGATAAGTAGGAACAGTCTGATGAAGTTTTTTCTCTAACTCATGCAAGCGACTTTGACCATCTTTATAGGCATTTTTCTGCGCTGGATCGACCAGCACTATAAAGTATAACTTGCCACTTAAATTATCAAACACAACCACTTCTTCAGATAACATAAGCAATATGTCTGGCGTATTAATCGCATCTGGCTTGTCTACCCCTGCCAGTTTGGGCTCAATGTAGCGAATGGTTTCATAACCAAAATAACCAACTAAGCCACCGGTAAATTTCGGTAACCCGTCAACTTCAGCAACATTGAAGGTTTTCTGATAATTTTCAATCCACTCTAAAGGGTCATCTACTTCGAGTGTTTCAGAAATTTTATTATCACTTTCAATTATGATTTTTTTACCGAATATTTTAATTCGCTTTACGCATGGCAAACCAATAATCGAATATCGACCCCATTTTTCGCCTCCATGAACAGATTCAAACAGATAAGAATAAGGGGCGTTAGCTAATTTAAGATAGGCACTTAATGGCGTATCTAGATCCGCCAGCACCTCGTGCACCAGGGGAACGTGTGTGTAGTTTTTATTTTTAATTTTTTCGAAAGCTTCAGGCGTCATGATGTTTTTCCAGACAATTTTATTTACATACAGAGTTTTAACGAGTGACAATCACCATCGCCAAGAGGCATATAAACGTTTGTTTTTTTGTCTGAAATTTTTCATGAATTTAACTTTCTTTTCTCATACTTTATAAAGAAGCCCACATTACTAATAACATGCTGTGAGTTCTGCGTTTGAAGCACTTTTAATCTACCAGTTAATAAGGCTCTTAATTTCAGCCATGGAATCAACAACCGCATCTGGATTATAATCACGAATATTTTCACCGTGATTGTAGCCATATGACATGCAAATAATATTAAAGCCTGCCGCTCGTGCTGCTTTAACATCTGACATTGAGTCACCTAGCATCAGAGAGTCTTCAGGCTTAACACCTAATTGCTCGGCCGAATGCAATAACGGTAACGGGTCAGGCTTTTTCTTAGTTAATGTATCACCACACACAATAATTTCAAAATCATCTTTGATACCTAATTTTTCTAAAATAGGTAACGTGAACTGTGCGTTTTTATTAGTAACACAACCAATCTTTACATCTGATGATTTTAAAAAATCGAGCGCTTCACGTACCCCATCATACAAGCAACTACGCTCACACACATTTTTGTCATATAAATCTAGAAAAATGGGGTAGGCTTTATCAAATAACTCGTCGTCTGGCTCACCATCTAACTGGCCTATTAATGCACGCCGAGTCAATCGTTCCACACCATTACCAACCCAGTTTCTCACTCTGGTTTCACCGTGTTCAGGCATACCAAGCTGCTTCATCATTTCATCAACACAGTACGCGAGATCGGGAACACTATCAACCAGGGTACCATCAACGTCTATCAGTACCATTTTAGGCTTACTTATCATTCTCTAACCTTTCGGAAGCTATTCTTGATAGCTATTTAAAGACACAGCGTTTAATTACTGCGCCTTTAAATACTTTTTACTTACGCTTTTGATAATTCGTCGCGCATTTTACCTACAACCGTATCATATACGTTTGCATCACTATCACTCTTAGCTCCAAAAATAGCTGAACCGGCAACAAACATATCTGCTCCTGCTTCAGCAATTTCACGGATGTTATCCACCTTCACACCACCATCGATTTCAAGACGGATATCGTAACCAGATTCATCAATTAATTTGCGCGCTTCGCGTAATTTATTTAATGTTTCAGGTATAAATGATTGCCCGCCAAAACCCGGGTTAACTGACATTAATAAAACAACATCCACTTTGTCCATTACATGCTTTAGGCAGTCTAATGGTGTTGCAGGGTTAAAAACTAAACCGGACTTACAACCCAACTCACGAATCATCTGTAAAGTACGGTCAATATGCTCCGATGCTTCCGGGTGGAACGTAATATAACTAGCACCTGCTTCAGCAAAATCAGGGATAATACGATCAACAGGTTTTACCATAAGATGAACATCAATCTCAGCTGTAACGCCGTGCTTACGTAGTGCATCACATACCAGAGGACCAATAGTCAGGTTAGGCACATAATGGTTATCCATCACGTCAAAGTGCACGATATCCGCGCCAGACTTAAGTACATTGTCGACTTCTTCGCCTAAGCGTGCAAAGTCAGCAGATAGAATAGAAGGTGCAATTTTATAATCAGCCATGTTTCATTTCCTCACCATTAGCGTAGATTGGTGCCAAGTTTAATAAGCCGCACACTTTACCCGATACTGACATGATTTTCAGCTGATTCAGCTAGTTTGAGGCAACTTATATGCAAAATTTTGTCAAATAAGCTCAAAATCGCCATAACTGGATAGTCTTAAAGGGTAAAAAAGTCTATTTTCAACACTAAATACACTTTGATACTGCATTCTCAGCACTCTCAAACCTTTGAATTTCATCAAATATTTCACATTATAAGTTCTATAATGTCCAATATCAGAAAATCTTGATTTACATTAAGTCTCTGCTCTGCGAAAATTCTGCTGCTAATTTAATAATCGTGTATTTGCACGACTTGGAGATAACAATGAAAAAGCAAGTTTTAACTATGCTGGCTGCTTCTGTACTGGCGGTTTCAGCTTCTTCAGCTATGGCAGCTGGCGATGCAGCTAAAGGCAAAGCAAAAGCAGCAAGCTGTGCAGCTTGTCATGGTGCTGACGGCATGAGCAAGGTACCTACTTACCCTAACCTTAAAGGCCAGAAAGCGGCTTATGTTGTTAAGCAACTTAAGGCATTCAAATCAGGCGCTCGTAAAGACCCTACTATGAATGCAATGGCTAAGCCTCTGTCCGATGCGGACATGGCTAACCTTGCAGCATACTACGAAGGTATGAAATAAGGCTTGTTAATGAGCAACCTGAAAAAACCCGCTAGTTTTATAACTAGCGGGTTTTTTTTAGCCCTTTTATTTTTTACCGAGCAAAATTGTTTTGCGGAACACCCCTCCCCCCTGCTAACCAGAAATGAAAGCCCATTTTCATTAATTTTTGGACTACCTCTTGCAAGCTCTGCCTTACTCCTTAAAGAGAACAGTTCTCGCTGGATTAGCTCTGTTAATATCAGCAACACAATTAATGCCCAGTCAAATACTGAAGACAACCTCTTTATAGATATTGAAACATGGCATGTAAATTTTTTATACGATTATGGATTTAAAGATAACTGGATGCTTCGATTCCAGCTCCCCTATATCGTACACAGCGGTGGTTTTTTAGATACACCTATCGACTCCTATCATCAGGCACTTGGCTTGCCAGAAGACATAAGACCTTATTTTGCACGCAATCAAGTCGACATCGATCTTAGTCATAACAATGAAACACTCACCGACATCGGTTCAAAGCAAAAATCTTTAGGTGACATCTCTATACAAATCGCCTGGCAAGCAAATAAAACACAGCAACATGCCCTTAGTTACTGGCTCAGCCTTAAACTACCTACCGGAGATGAAGATAAATTAACGGGTAGTGGAGCAACAGACATTGCTGGCTGGGCGTCAATGAATTGGGGTCTTACAGATACTCGCTGGTTATACGGTCAGACGGGCTTGATATATATGAGTGATAGCGATGATTTCAAAGCGCTGCAAAATAACTGGGCAATATTTGGCAATGCAGGCATCAAGTTTCAACCCTGGGATAATTTCGAACTAAAAGCTCAATTTGATTTTCATAGTGCACTGTACGATTCAGATCTGGAGTTTTTAAGTCACGTATTACAATTCACTTTTGGTGGAAGCTATAACATAAACAAAAAACACAAATTAGATTTCTCTGTAGTAGAAGACATACAAAGCTCATCATCACCCGATGTAAACTTTAATATAAGCTGGTGGGTTTATTATAATTAATCTAATTATCACTTATAACCAGTCAGATAATGATATTCCAAAACCAATTCGATTAACCGATTGATTATAATCAATCAAGCTCTCGCCATAACCTGAAAAAACCTGAATGTAACCGCGTAAATCTTTTCTCTTACCAAGAGGAAAACTCCAGCTTAACTCTGTAGCACCTCTTTCAAAACCAGACTCAATATTATTACGCGACATAAAATTAAAAGTCTGC
>Ga0316205_10003240_pt1 | contig 15677 bp, 14 predicted proteins | sample 3monthpyrite_MG_FD_204941 | JGI IMG/M metagenome (GOLD analysis project Ga0316205, IMG submission 204941) | Microbial mat bacterial communities from mineral coupon in-situ incubated in ocean water Damariscotta River, Maine, United States -... | ecosystem: Environmental > Aquatic > Marine >... | reverse complement strand
TAATCGAACGGGTTTACTAACAATTAATGACAATGCAACTTTTGTAACGGTTGATAATGATATTTCATTTACAAGCGCGACATTAACTGACGGTAACAGTATAACTATTAACAGTGGAGCAAATGGTCAGGTTTTATTTAATTCTACCGGTGATATCTCTCTCGGTAATGCCATCAGTGGTATGAATATATCAAATGATCTTGTAAATAATGTGATCGCAAGCAATGTTCTACTGAATGCTAATGACGCATTAAATGTTGACGGTGCAAACGTGACTCAGGATCTTTCGTTTGTTACCACAAATGGCAATATCAACTTTACTGGCGCTGCATCGAGTTTACAGACTTTACTTATAAATACAGTAAATGATGTTTTACTGGGTGCTGCTGTTACTTCTGCTAATGAGATAAATATAACTGCAAATAATATTAACGCGAATGCGGCGGGTGGATTAACATCATCGACGTCAGATATTACATTAGCTGGAAATTTAACAGGTACAAACACACTTAATTTGACAGCCACTAGCGGTACTGTGGATTTACAAGCCACAACTATTAACAGCTTAGACAGTTTAAACATTGATGCTGATAATATTCAATTTGCTAATATAACACCGGTTGTGACAGATAATAATATAGATCTAACCATTAGAACCACTAACGCACAGTACGAACAACAAGTCGGCTTAACAAGCACTAATGGTCAAGTTTCAGTTACTACCACTAATGCTGATTTGGTATTCAATTCTGCCACGACTGTTTCAGCACAGGATGCGGTTAACTTAACTGCAGACAATGGTAATATTGCTTTATCAGCTGTTAATGTAGCAGCGGGTACCATTAATGTAAATGCAGCTAATGGTGCTATTATTGATAATAATACAACTCAAACTAATCTTACTGCATCATCAGTTGTTCTACGTGCCAATAGTGGAATAGGTACAACATCAGATGTAATTGAGACGGTTACTTCGCAATTAGATGTTATAAATAACGGCGCAGGTGCTGGCACAGTAGATATTGCTAATACAGGCGATGTGCTCTTAACCAACCTGGTGAATAATGGCAATATTAGTTTTACCAATACAACGGATGTGACTATAAATAATGTGGATGCCGGATTTACAGTTGGATTATTTCAAATGGACGTAGCTAATGGTTCAGTGTTTGGTGTAGACAGGGGCGGGGCAGATTTCTTTACTATTCCAGATATAACTGCAGATACTGCATTTATAACGGTTAATGGTGAATTTGGGACGTTTGAAAGACCTATTGTTTTAAAATTAAATAGTGAGTTCTTTCTTGCTTCTACGGTGAGTAGTACCTTCTTCCTGGGTGGACCACCACCTGTAAATAACGATACATCTGCATTGCAAATTAGTGTATTTGACTCTATTAACAGTGTATCAGGACAACAATTAATAGAAGTTGAATCAATAGCTGATATTGATCCGGCAATATTTACTGAATTACACAACTATAATGAAGAAGATATTGCAATACGCTTACCACGCGACCAGGTATTTGAGGATGAACTGGAAACATATGATAGGCTTCAATAATTATTATGACTAAGTTTAAATATGTTTATTTAATTTTTTTATTCACGTTATTCAATAGCTCGCATGCTTTTGGAGATTCAATGTTTGATTTTTTAAAAATATATATGGCGTCAGAATTTTCCGGCACTTTAACTGATGGTGGGCAACCACTGAGCGGCATACAGGTTAAACGTTTTGTCAGTGATGGCACTGATAGTAAAGAAAAAGAACAGGAAACACATACGGATAAAGATGGAAACTTTCATTTTGCCGAAGTAACCGGGCATTCACCCTCAAAGTTTTTACCCTTTGAAATGCGTTTTCATTCAAAAATAGTTATTAACTATAACAATGAGTTAATAAAAGTTTTTTCAACTACTAAATCAAATACATCTAAAGGTGGCGAATTCAGTAATATGGATTCTGATTATAATGTACTGCCTGTAAATTTAAATTTTAATTGCGAACTTACTAACAGTGATGACGTATTAAAAGAAGCAAATGGTGAATACTTCGGTATCTGTCGAATCATTAAATAGAATGGAGTCGTAATGCAACACTTAAAACCTTCAAATGCAGCCTATGCTGCAGATGCAATTTATAAAATAAGATCAAATAATGAAGCTGATGATGGAATAAGAGGATTAAACAATACCTTTAAAGACAAATTTGTTTTTGGCTCTGGAGGCACTTTTAAAGGTAAAAGTGGCGGTCACATTATTCAGTCATCATCCGGATTTGGCGCTATAGCCAGAGGTGTAGGTGCTTATGAAAACCAGGCATTAATTGCAATTCGCGGCACTCATGTAGGTATGTTTAACTGGTTTGATGTTATAACCGATTTAAACATTGGTATGCGTATGTCTAGCAGTGGAAATATGATTCATGCTGGATTCGATAAAACATTCAAATCATTTAAAGATCAGATAAGAGAGAATTTTACCGGTTATAACCCTACTCAGGTTCATATTGTAGGTCATAGCCTGGGTGGTGCTTTAGCCACATTAACGGCTGACTGGATGTCTGCAAGTAAAATTTCTAACCCGTCAGTATATACATTTGGTAGCCCACGAGTTGGTTCTGAAAGTTTTGCACGAAACTTTACACACCGGGTTGGTGAAGAAAATATTCATCGTGTTTACCATAAGTCCGATCCCATTAGCATGATTCCTTTATGGCCGTTTATGCATGTGCCACTACCAGGAAGTGATTATTTTATTGATGACAGAGAAATGGTTCCTTATGGCAAGATGCACGCAATGGATAAATATTCTATGTCTGTAAAAAGCGCCGTTAACTGGTCTTCATTAACAGATGCGAGAGTAAAAGTTAAAAACGATAGTAAAATTGAAAAGTGGTTAGAGTCTGATTCAGTAATAGCGACAGTTGCGGGGCCGTTTTTTATGATCGGCGAAGCTATTTTATATATTCTTAAAAAAGTAATGAAAGGTGTAGCCATTACATTACAGGCAGGGCTTTCCACCGCTTTAACGGCACTCGATATAGTTGCTATGGCATTTCATAAAGCGGCGAAAGGTGCAAAGGAAGCAGCAGGCTTAATTAAACGCCTAATGATGAAAATTTTAAAAGTTTTGGGTTTTGCTGTAACCGTTACTTCAAACCTGACGTTAGACTTTATTAAATGGGTTTTAACAAGCTTAACGCGCTCAATTTATAATGGCGCGCGCCAGGCTTTGTATATGTTGCCAAAGGTATAAAATTTTTTTGTAATTTCAGCTAAGCTGTTGTTTTTATGCATGAATGATTTTAATTAAACATGTATAATTCGCGATTTCGTATTATCTATATATGTGGGTAATTTAAACGAATTTATATCGTTATTGTTAAATTTAAATTACTTAAGACACTTTAATCTCATAATAAAATTAAGGTTAAGTGTAAATCAGGGCTGAAATTGAAAAACAGGGAATCTATAACTTTTTATCTACTGGCTTTTTTAATCTGCCTGCCGGCTACTTCCTGGGCTGGTTTTCTAGAAATGCCTGAAATCACTGAAATGCCTGATCTTGAGCGTAAATCTATGCTCAAAGATCTAGACATACCGAGTGTACGTGACCGCGACCCTGATCCTGATTCTGGTCCTCGCCTGAATGTTGAACGATTTAAACTTCAGGGTATCGTTGAATACCCGGACTTAGGCATTACAAAAGCAGAAATCGACAAACTTATTGAAGGCATACGTTTTGAGTTAATGCAGGAGTATAAAGTCGAAGAATCCGGTTTTACAAAAACCGAACTCGAAGAAGTCTCAAATTTATTAGTCGAAATTGAAGAAGAAACACTCGAACGACATGTTTCTGACCTCGAAGTACAAAAACTTGTCTGGTTAGTACGTGAACAACGTTCAAGTCGCGGTATTACCCTCGGTACTATAGAAACTGTTGCAGATAGAATTACTCAATTCTATAGAGAGCGGGGCTTTATTTTAGCTAAAGCTTATATACCTAAACAGGAAGTCAGAGACGGTATCGTTACCTTAACGCTTTTGTTGGGTAACCTGGGTGAGGTAGAAGTACACGATAATGAAATGTATAACAAAAAAATCATATCTTCTGTGTTTGATAATGACCTTTCACTGCCGGTTACAAGCCAGGTAGTCGAGGAGAATATTTATCTTATTAATGATTACCCGGGTTTAGCTGCAATTGGTTTTTTTGAGCCTGGAGCTCAGGTAGGCGATACAAAACTAAACCTCAATGTAAAAGCCGAAGAACGTTATCATGCCAATTTGCGATATGATAATCACGGCTCGGAAGATACCGGTGACCAGCGTTTTTATGGCGAGGTATTGTTTAACAACCTTGCAGGAGTAGGTGACCTGTTACATATTGGCGCACTTAATTCATTTTCACCTGATAACACCACCTACTGGCAGGTAAGATACTCATTTAACCTGTTTAGCCCGCGCTGGGATATGGGGATAGGTCGAACCCAAAACCAATTTGTTCTGGCTCAAAATGAATCCGAAATTCTTTCCCAGCTTGAACTAAGTGGCGAAACAGAACAAACAGATGTTGATATAAACTATAAATTAAAGCGAAGTCGTGTAGAAAATTACAATATTACTGTTTCCTGGGAAAACATAATCTCAGATTTACAGCTTGGAAATATTCGAGACCCGAGTGGCCTTTTAGATGATGAAATAACTAATTACACACTTACCTTTAATTACGATGTGCTTCAGGAAGCCAGTAAGATACTGCATCAAGGGTATGTAACCTATACTTCAGGTGAGTTTATAGAGGGCGTTGATCCCGGGCAAGATGAAAAATTTGATATTCTATTATCAGAATATACATTGTTATCTTTCATACAGATTCCTTATTTTGAGATAGATACACGGTTAATATTCCGCTCTTCATTACAGCTTACAGGCTCAGCATTATCCTCAATAAGCCAGTATTCCTTAGGTGGCCCTACAACTGCCCGTGGTTACCCTGTAAACCAGTTTTCAGCTGACAATGCGGCCTATTTAGGTGTTGACTGGGTTTTTAACTGGCCATCACTACTCGATTTTGATGTATCACCCTCTCATACAATGAAAGACTTTGCTCAGCCCTTCTTTTTTGCCGATACAGCTTACGGTATTAAAACGTCATTACGCTCTGATGAAGAAGATAGTGAAGCTACTTTAATTGATGCGGGAATAGGATTTCGTATATTTTATGAGAATCAATTTCAGGGGAATTTGCAGTTTGCTTTCCCCATTAGTAATAAATTTACTGATGTTGAGTTAGACGAACCCGAAGACAGCGTAAGAATCGTCTTCGATTTCCAGTACAGCTTCCGTTAGGCTTGTAGGGATTTTGGGTATATGCTTGTCAACTACGCTAACTAGTTGAATTACATCACAAAAATTAAATATCAACACCTTGATTCCTTACCACTTATGATCTATTATCCATATCACTTAGCGAAAAAAATTTTAATAAAGAGAAGGGAACATATAAATGGCTATTTATCTTCAATACGATGGTATTAAAGGCAATGTAACTGCTGAAGGTTACAAGGATCACATTGCTGTTATGTCTGTACAGTTTGGTGTGGGTCGTGGCATTTCAATGGAAGCAGGTAACCTGTCTAACCGTGAATCTACTCGCCCTAGCCTGAGTGAAATTACTTTAACTAAAGCTGCTGATAACTCAGTAACTGCTATCTTCAAAGAAGCGGTTACAGGTAATGCGGGCAAAACGGTTAAAGTTAAATTCGTTCGTACTGGTGCTGATAAAGTTCAGGAATATATGGATTACGAACTGTCTGACGTTTTAGTTAGTGGTTATTCAATTTCTGCTGATGCAGAAGGCGAGCCGATCGAATCTATCACTCTAAGTTACTCGAAAATCATGATTAACTACAGTGACTTCGATAAGACGAATAAGTCTGGCAATCCACAGCGTGTGGGCTATGATCTGGAATCTGCTAAGCCTTTATAAGCTGGCTATTCTAAATAAGCATTTTGTTTTGAAACATAAACTATTTGCTTGTTACACTAATTGTTACTTCGGGCAAACGATTGCCCGAGGTAACAATTTATATTCTAATAACAATGTGGTTCTTTTTACCCATGGAAGAGGTTTTACTTATGACCTCGCTACGAGGGTTCTTTTTCTATGAGTGATTTAACTCAAGATTCGCGATTAATATCAATATCATCTCCTTTACCAAAAGATGAGTTATTACTGACTTCATTTGAAGGAACAGAATATATTTCTGACCTGTTTGAATTTCAAATAGAAGTATTATCCAGTAATCATTCCATTAAACCTGATCAACTCATCGGTAAACCCGTTGATATAACTATTCAAAACGATCAAAAAAGAACTTTTAACGGATTTATAAGCCGTTTTACCTATGGTGAAATAAAAGCAGATAATCTGCGTTCATATCATTTCACAATGGTGCCCTGGTTATGGTTTTTATCTAAAACTAACAACCACCGAATTTTTCAGGAAATAACGACTAAAGATATTATTTCTAAAATATTCATGGATCTGGGTTTCAATGATTTTGACTATAAAGCCACTGGCAATTCTACACCCAGAGAATATTGTGTTCAGCACAATGAAAGTGATTTAAATTTTATAAGCCGTTTATTTGAAGAAGATGGTATTTCTTATTTCTTTGAACAAAAAGCCGGCAAACATGTTATGCAAATTGTTGATGCTGCTAATGCGCATCAGCTTTGTGCGGAAACTGACTTAACCTATTCAAAAGGCAATCAGCCAAATACACAGTTAACCCGTTGGGAACACGTGTATGAGTTCAGAAAAGGCAAGTGGAGTTTAGACGACTACGATTTTAATACGCCGACGAAAGATCAATTTCAAACAACCGCATCAACCAGTAAGTTTGCAAATGCTAGTAAATATGAGCATTACGAATATACGCCTTATCATGATTTTGCGGGTTTAAAAGATTTATCTAAAAAACGTATAGAAGCAGAAGAAACACCTCTGGATATAATTGAAGCATCCAGTGACTGCAGTAGTTTTTATGCGGGTGGAAAATTTAAACTATCCAAACATGCTGTAAAAGAAGAACTCGGCACCTATGTTATTACCGCTATACGGCATCGTGCTTACGATAATAGTTATCTTGCGGGAAATGAAAGTCAGAGTGAGTATGGCAATGACCTTACCTGTATTCCTGATACAGTGCACTTTCGCCCGCCTCAAATTCACCCTAAACCGACAATGCGTGGTCCACAGTCTGCCGTTGTAGTTGGCCCGGCAGGTGAAGAAATTTATATTGATGAACTGGGTAGAATTAAAGTTCAGTTCCACTGGGATCGAGAAGGCAAAAACAATGAAACCAGTAGTTGCTTTATACGTGTAATGCAGCCCTGGGCTGGTTCAGGCTGGGGCACTTCTTTTATACCACGTATTGGTATGGAAGTTATTATTAACTTCATAGACGGCGATCCTGATCGTCCGATAGTAACCGGATCGGTTTACAACGGTGATAATGCCATTCCGTTTGATTCTAAAACGCAAAGTGGTATTCGCACACGTTCTAGTAAAGAAGGTACTGCCAGTAACTGTAACGAATTGCGCTTTGATGATTTAAAAGGTTCTGAACAGGTCTTTATTCATGCTGAAAAAAACATGGATACAGAAGTTGAGAACAACGAAACGCTTAAGGTTGATATTGACCGCACCAAAAACGTAGGTAACAACGAAACCTATACCATTGGTAAAAACCGTGATAAGTCGATTGGTGAAAACCAGACAGAAACTGTTGGTAAAAACAAAGATACAAGCGTTGGTGAAAAATATAGCGAAAACATTGGTGACGATAAAACGATCTCTGTTGGTAAAAACCACAGCGAAGATATCGCTGAAAACATGTCTATTTCAATAGGTAAAAACCTCTCTGAAAGTATCGGTAAAAATTACAGCGGTGATATTGGTAAAAAACTTACGTTAACTGCGGGTGATGAGATTGTTTTAAAAACCGGATCTGCTTCTATTACCATGAAGAAAAACGGTGAAATCACTATTAAAGGTAAGAACATAAAAGTACAGGGATCAGGTAAAATTGATGTTAAAGCAAGTAGTGCTGTGACTATTAAAGGCAGCAGTGTTTCTACTAATTAGTGTGAGAAATTGTGAAAGAAACCGAATCATCAGAAGATGCAGTAGAGCAATTGCTTGAGTTACCAAAAAAGAGCATAACACCGGGTGAGGTTATCATAGGTAACCTGACGGGGTTAGATCACCAGGGTAGAGCATTAGTTGATTTTGCAGGTAATCCAGAAGATAGAGCTATTACAGCCATATCAACTAGCCCTATTAGTTTGCAGCATTCAGGTAGACAGGTAGCCTTGTTATTTGATAATAACGAGCTTGAAAAGCCCATAATTGTGGGATTAATACATAACCCATTACAAGATATTCTTGATAACTTTGAATTGGGTGACGTAGATAAGTCAAACAATGACAAGTCAGATTCTCAAGCAAATGAGGTTAATGAAAAAGCGTTATCTACTGTAGACGATATGTTACTAGATGGCGAAAGAATGGTTTTTGAAGCCAAGAAAGAAATTGTACTAAAGTGTGGCGAATCCAGCATTACTTTAACAAAGGCTGGCAAAATTTTAATTAAAGGGAAATATTTACTTAATCGATCTTCAGGCGTTAATCGTATAGTGGGCGGATCGGTTCAGATTAATTAATTGCTCGTAATAAAAAAATGCTAACAATTATGGATATTTGTAAAGCAGTTAAACAAAACAATAACACGCTATATTCATAAAAAAAAATTACCAATTGATATTATATAAATGAGCAATACTCTTACAACCAGTGAACTGGCTTACCTGGACATATACGAACAATATGTTGATGAGGCTTCATTTCTCTGGTTAATGCACACCCTAGCTGTAGATCAGCCACATTATGGTGTTGTTGAACTGCGTAATTTAGAAAAAAGAATAGAGTCTCAGTTAAATGGACTTATGGGTAACCTCGATATTGCCTGGTCTGTCTGTGAACAAATATTTGAAAATGACGCTGATGCAGGAGAAATTTTCACAGCGGCAATTCTCGCTTTTAGAAGCCATGATCAAAGCAAAATACAGATCGTTGTAGAGGCCGCGATGAAAACAGAAAAAGGCTATCAGGGTTTATTAAACGCATTAACCTGGTTGCCCGGCAGCCTGGTTCACGACTGGGTTAAACGCTTCTTTACCAGTAAAGATTTAAATCATAAAAAGCTGGCGATTGAAGTTTGCAATGTTAGACGCGAAAACCCGGCAGATTATTTAGTCAGCATTTTTCAACGTGAAGATTGTCTGGATAATTTAGAGTTATATATTGCAGCGTTAAAAATCACGGGAGAACTAAAACGCTTTGATTTAATTGAACATGTACTCAAAGCAATAGATCATGATGATGAAACAGTTAAATTCTGGGCAATTCGTTCTGCCATCTTTATCGGCGACAAAACCCAGGTTGCTAAATTAGAGCCATATATTTGTAAAACTTCAGAATTACAACACGAAGCAATTGAAATCGCATTTAGAGTTTTACCTATTAAAACAGCAAGAGAGTGGGTAGCGAAGTTAGTAGATGACCCAGATCAGGTAAGAACACTGATTATTATAACCGGTGTAATTGGAGATCCTTTTGCAATTGACTGGTTATTACAAAAAATGAATGAAACTGAATTTGCACGTGTTGCAGCTGAATCATTTAGTTTTATAACAGGCACTAATCTAACACAAATGGAAATGACAAGCCCAGCACCCGAAGATGCTGACACATTACCAACTGAAGACCCGGCTGACGAGAATGTTAAAATGCATGACGATGAAAACCTGCCATGGCCAAACATAATTAAAGTGCAAAGCTATTGGAACTCAATAAAAGCTAATTTTACAGCAGGGCAGAGATACCTGTTAGGCAATCATATTGGATTACTGTTTCTTAAAAAGAATATAGATACAGCATTACAAAGGCAACGTCACGCTATCGCAATAGAAATATCATTAATTGATAAGAATGAAAAATTATTTAATACACGTGGCAAAGTTAGCTAGATGTTAGAACTGAAAAACCATACACCGTTAACAGCAGAAATTATTCCCGGCCTGGATAAAAATGGCTACGACTATGCTTCGCTTATAATAAAAGGCAACTTCACTCTAAACCCCGCGAATCCAAACCTGGTCTTATCACAACAACCAGCAAAGCTTATTAAAGCAGATAAGTATTATGATGAAGCGGATAACTCCAGTGTTCAATATGAATCTGATACTTGCATACTCAAACCTGGTACAGATGTAGTTTTAAATGGCCATGCTTATGCACCTAATAATAAAATGGCACAAACTGTAGATGTTGGACTGCAGATAAACAATCAAAACATTAATTATCGTGTTTTTGGCGATCGACAATGGGTAAAAAACGGCCTTAACTGGGGTGTGACACAAACTAAAGCTTTTGATCGTATAGCATTAACTTATGAGAATGCTTTTGGCGGCGTTGATTTATCTACACTAGAAGATGAGATTGTGCAGTATTCTGAATTTAACCCTATTGGTAAAGGTTTTGTAGGAAATAAAAAATCACCTGTAGAAGGTTTACACCTGCCTAATATTGAAAATCCGCAAGCTTTAATTTCGCATTATAATGACAAACCTATGCCAAGCGGTTATGGTTTTATCTCGCGTAACTGGAAAACCAGGACTAATCTTGCTGGAACTTACGATAAAAACTGGGAAGAAAACAGACAGCCTTTATTACCTTTAGATTTTGATGAGAAATATTTTAATGCGGCGCATCCCAATTTAATAACACCACAACACCTTTCAGGTGGCGAACAAATTCAGTTAAGAAATTTAAGTCAATTAGGTGATATTAGTTTCATTTTGCCTGAGTGGACGCTACCTGTAAAAGTTACAGTGAAAGGTCGCTCAAAGTCTATAAAACCAATTCTAGATACCGTTGTTATCGAACCCGATATAAACAATGTTTCTCTGACCTGGCGTGTAACTATGCCATGTTATAAACAGTTTCTTTATATTAATTCAATAACTATAGGCAAAAAGGTTAAAGCATGACGGCTAAAAAATCATCTGTTGTCATTACAGCTATGGGCGCATTAACACCTTTAGGTGAAGGTGTTGAAGCAACCTGTGCCGCGATAGAAGCAGGCATTAGTCGGGTGACAGAGCACGCTTATTTTGAATGCACACCGGATGACCCTGAATGGGATGAAGATTTACCATTATTTTCAGCTAGCGTACCAACTATTGATCCGTTTACAGATGGCCTGGATCGTTTTATGGAACTAGCCATGCCATCATTAACTGAAGTGATGGAAAAGTCTAATCTTAAACGCACTGATTTAGCTAAAACTTCATTTTATTTATCTCTGCCTCAGCAGGATGAAGCGACATTTAACTTAGGACTTGCTGCTAATTTATTGCCCACACTCTGCAAACAAACCGGTTTGACCTCGTTTCAAAACACTAAAATTAACCAGAGTGGTCATACCGGTGTTTTTGCACATATCAGTGAAGCCATAGACCTGTTAGAAAGCGGTTCAAGCGAGTTCTGCATAGTCGGTGGGGTTGATTCTTATTTATTAGATAATAGATTAGCATTTCTAGACTCTAACTGGCGTATACGAAGTGATAGAAACGTAGATGGCTTCATCCCGGGAGAGGCGTCTATTATGCTTATGTTAGAGACAGAGAGCCACGCAAAAGCCAGGGGAGCACAGATTCTTGCAAAGATCACCGCTATAGCTGAAGGACAGGAACCTGACGTGATTAGCTCTGAAAAAACGAGCAGTGGTAGTGGTTTAACTCAAGCAATCAGAGGTATATTAGAGACTAGCTCAAATCAAAACTTTGAGTCAGTTTACTGCAGTTTAAATGGTGAAAGTTATTACGCGTTTGAATGGGGCATACAGGTAACAAGGCTTAATACCGCATTTGATAAATTAGCCAAGCTGGAGCATCCAGCTGAATACGTGGGTGATATAGGTGCAGCAACAGGTGGTTTATTAATTGCCAGCGCAACAAATGCACTGCTAAATGGCTTAAATGAAAGCAACAAAGCATTATTATGGTCATCCGCAGACACAGAACAACGCATGGCATTATGCCTTGAACAGGCATAATTAAAAAAGGAAATTACTATGGCAGCCAAAACCAATGCAAATAAGAGAACCGTAGTTCATAAATCCAGTACAGGAATACTAACTGCATTTCCAGACGTCTGTAAAACACCAACACCAGGCGGCCCTGTACCTATTCCTTATCCAAATATCGCCATGTCCAGTGACACCGCAAAAGGCAGCAAAGACGTCAAGATGGATGGCAATCCGGTTATGCTCAAAGACTCAAAATTTTCAAAAAGCACCGGTGATGAACCGGGTTCTATTGGTGGTGTAGCATCAAGCGTCACAAAAGGTGAAGCAATATTCATCAATTACTCATTTGATGTAAAAGTTGAAGGTAAAAATGTACCCAGACTTGGTGATTTGATGATAACTAATAAAAAGAATACACCGCCAATGCCTGAGGTTCAGCCGCCTTTGATTGTTGTGCCTGCTATAGAAAAAGAAGAAGAGATAAAAGATTGGGATCTATCCGAGCTAAAAATATTTTCAGAAGACTCGTAAATGCATGTAAATGGAAAGTGTAACAATAATTTTGATGGAGTTTAAAATTGAAATACTACGTAAACTTAAAATATAACGCTAAAGAAAACTATGGAAAGTTCATGCATTTAGAAGCGAAAGCCTCTGGGTTAAGCGAAGATGATCTAGCCATAACAGAATGGTGGGTTGAGCCAGGACCTGACAATGTTGACCTGAAATACTTAGCAAGAAATTCAAGAGCAAGATTGAAAAAAAAATATAGTATAAATAAAAAGGATAAATTTTATAATAGTTTATATTTACCTCATGTCGGCGGTGATGAATACACTGTAAAGTGCTCTAAGAAAGATGATAGATCCAATCCTTTATTGGTTGAAAAAATTGAAACTTGGAGGAAGGTGTTTTATACGGTCTATTGTATGGGATCTAAAAACTCTAGTTTGTTTGGAGGAGTTAAAGGCAATTTTGAAGAAGCCTTTAAAGAATGTAAAGTTGAAATGGAACTTGCCAACAAAACTAGTACAAAAAAAGATGAACCATATACAAATTCAAAAAATGTCGAAAAATTATACTCTAGAAAGAAGAAACTAAAGAACAAGCCATTTCATTTACGAATCGTTGTACTCAATAGTGTTTATGACATTATTAAGTCTCGTTATAAACAAGATTTTTCAGGCGTTAATACTACTAAAGGGTATATTAACACCTATTATGTACTATCAACTGAAACTAAGACTCATTGGTATGTGTCATCTCAAGCAAGAGTAGCAGGAAGTAATAACTGGATAAGCATAAAAAGTATATCTAAAAAATCAGGTGATAGACAAATTGAAATTGATTTTTCAAAAAATAAGACTTTACAAAAAGGTCTATCTGACGGTAAAAAAATTGAGGTTCGTTATAAAGTCCGTGAATTTGAAGACTTCTTAGGATTTAGTCACGGCAATCTTTGTGTTGTTGGTACTGATGATAAGGGCAAATCTGAAGCAAAAATCAAAGAAACCGTACTACAGACTTTTACTCATGAAGTAGGTCATGGCTTACAACAAGTAATAAAGGATGAGGATTTATTTAAACCAGATGGTAAGAGAAATGGTATAGAGAAAAATGATAAATGGCATACCGACAACTACGGAGGCCAAGGCCCTCATTGTAAAACAAATGCTAAGTTAGTTGCAGATACACGCACTAAAGAGGAAGGACAAACAACTAGCAAAAAAGTTTATGCACATGATTCAGGTGTTTTATGTACTATGTTTTATAGAGATGATGGTGCTGTCGATAAACAAGGTAAATTTTGTGAAAGTTGTAAACCCAGGCTAATTAGAACTAATCTCTCAATAAAAAAAATGAATAGTAATGGTTGGAACTGGTACTAAAAACATGACTGAAAACAATAATCAGATAAGTTATTTTTTTACAGATTTATACTCACTTGAAGACAGATTTGGGTTTCCAGTCTTAGATCACGCCTTCGAAGGCATAATGATTAATGTTGATAAGATACAATATGATAGTCAAAAATTAACATTTAAGCTTTTGGTTTCTTATAGCTTTTGCAAAGAATTTATAGAATGCTTCACAAAAATTGAGTGGTCACTTGTTCTAACTATTGACGATATTGAGCATCAATCAGGAATTTCTTTCAACTTACAAGACCCTAGTAAGCGATATAAAGGACCTACCACACCAGGTTATACCAATAAATCAGTAGATAGTGGAAGTAATAACGGGTTTTATGAAAGATATATAGAAGTCCCTATATCAATATCATGTCCTAACTCAAGTCTAGAGTTATCACATTTTTTAACTGTATCGTTACATGAGTATAAATCTAATCGAATTGCAATTGGTGCCATAACACAAAAAACGGTTAGTTACGTTAATGGTATGCAGTCTAATTTAAATATATCTGAAGAAAACATATAGTATGAAATTTAAGAAAAACCAATCATCTATATCCTATAAAGAATATGGAATAGACATATCAATAGATGACGACGTGAACTCCTCATTAGTTGATAAATCAACTATCGAATGCACCGGTATATTTCCAAATACAAATGAAATAGAAAAAGCGATGTATATTAACAGCCTGTTCTTAACAGTTATTTCTGAAACGGGCCAGCAATCTATGAATAACTGCTTACTATATAAGAAACATGTATTTTCTGATGATTACACATATGAAAAATTAGATGATGGAAGCAATGCTGTAGTTGTATGTTTTGATTTCATTCTAGGACAAGAAATAATCATGAGTCTTGACCCAGGAACATACTATATACATATATCATCGCTTCAATATCAATCAAATATATGTAAGTTTAACATTCTATGAATCATATTTTATTATCTATTATATTGTATTTTTTGTTGATCTTTAGCAGCTTTAACTCAAGCAGCAGGACAGAAATAACCCGAGAAAATGAAATGAAATTATTTAGTAATGATGCCGTATGGCTAGAATATAAAGAACTTTATGATAAGATTAACTCTGTAAAAGAACTTGAAGATATAGACAAGCTCGAAATACGAGTAGATAAATTATCGAGTAATCTTATGCAAAAAAACACTAGTAGCGATGAAGTAATCAAACATTTATTTTATCTATTACAAGATGAAATTAACATTGCCTATACCAAAATACAGAAAAGCCAGCGAAAAAATAGAAAATATCGTGAACCAGATTATATCGAGGATATTAGACATCTTAACAAACGCATTCGGAGTGAAATTATTATTATTAGATATTTTCTAAAAGAATCAAACAAAGGCGCCTGGGTTAAGTCAACTATATATAAAGGAATTGAAGTTTCAATAGAGCTAATCGAAACAAAAATAAAACTACTTGACTCAAAGGTAAAAAACAACAATACAACAATATCAAAAGATAATATTCTGTTTTTAAATGAAGTGAATTCAAACATATCTAATGCATATACATTATTAGATGAAATAAAAAAGAACAATTGATAGTGCTATATACAGAATGATAAAG
>Ga0316205_10003239_pt1 | contig 15678 bp, 14 predicted proteins | sample 3monthpyrite_MG_FD_204941 | JGI IMG/M metagenome (GOLD analysis project Ga0316205, IMG submission 204941) | Microbial mat bacterial communities from mineral coupon in-situ incubated in ocean water Damariscotta River, Maine, United States -... | ecosystem: Environmental > Aquatic > Marine >... | reverse complement strand
TGACTTTGTTATCGCAAACATCGCCGCCTCCAAAACCGTCGATCTCGACGACGAGGACGAAGCCGAAACCGAGGCAGAAACACCAGAAGAGACAACCGAAGAGTAATTCACTCTTGCGCAAATCTATAAAAAAAGGCCTGCCCCGAGATATCGGGGCAGGCCTTTTAGTTTTCAAATTCAAACAACGCTCTGCGCTATATGATTTGACCAATTAGTCTTTGCGGAAGAATTTTTTCTCGCGCGGTTTACCGTCCCAACCGGGCTTGCCTTTGGGTGCGCCACGGTCGCCGCCACGATCTCCACGGTCCTCAAATCGCTTACCGCCACCTTCGCGATCTCCGCCATAGGGCTTGCTGCCCCCTTTAAAGCCGCCACGGTCGCCACCACGGTCACCGCCTTTATAGCCGCCGCGGTCGCCGCCACCTTTGTAGCCGCCACGATCACCGCCGCCTTCACGGACTTCCCATTTCTTTATTAACAATGCATTAAAGCTATCGCGATGAATGGTGCCTTCGTTGCACCAGACGGTCGAAATCATATCGCCTTCAACCGCTTCAATCGCCATACGGGGCGAGCCCGCTGTGAGGGCGACGATATCACCCAATTTATAATCCGCCATTTTCTCTCTCCATATACAACGCCGCAACACTTAGCAGACGCCCTACATAGTCTTATTTGGCGCGTTTACAACAAGAAAGATTGGTGGGACTAATATCGGGTTACGATGGTTTTGTTGATCCGGTCATAAGGCATCGAGCCGTTCCACCAAATTAGCGGCGCGACCCACCATAGGATATAGACAAACGTGCTCACCCCGAGAAAGCCGAGAACCAGCGCAATATCTTCGCCGTTTCGCAAATTTGGAACCACTTGTTCCAGCGCATATTCGGGCAAGAAAATGCCAAGCAGAAACACCAATATTGACGGCGCGAATTTTAACACTTCTCGGCGAACGATCTGGATAGGGCCAGGGATATGGTCTTCAACGGTAAGGACCTGAACCCGCGTGACTTTTTTTCCAAAGGTTTGGCCGTTCCAGAGCCATGTCATCAGGATAATACCCAACAAAACCATAATAGGCGCTGCATAGGAAACCGGGAATACCGGTGTGACTTCTTGACCTTGACGATCAAGTGCAACGCTCAACGTGGTGGCGTTTTCGGCAATATTTCCTTCGGAATTTGTATCACTGCTCACCAGCAGATTTGAACCGGCATAAAACCCGTTCTGATAAGAAGTGCAAAGGCTTCCGTTTTCGGCAACCACGCCGCGTTCCGCAAAATAAGCCTGCGATTCCGGCTCAAGCGGCACCGTGCGACAGGTGATTGACGGGTATATTCCGCCACTCAAGCGCACGGTATCTCCATCCGCGAAAGGGACCATGAGATATAATGCGAGTTGACTCAGCAATATAAAATCGATCAGCATCGCGATTACGCGCCGCCAAAAATACCGTGGTTCCACTGTCCTGCCTCCATAGGGCCGTTCGGCCTCGCTGCTGCCACACTTTGGCAGGCTCTTTGATCTTCAACAAGAGATTCGTTTGGGATTCTTCGAGTTAGATTTTCACCCCGAGATGGCCTGCCACCGTGAAAATATCTTTATCACCGCGCCCACACATATTCATCACCAAAAGATGTTCTTTTGGCAATTTCGGCGCAAGCTCCATCACATGGCCAAGGGCGTGGCTTGGCTCAAGCGCCGGGATGATTCCCTCTTGCGCGCAGCAAAGCTGAAATGCCTCAAGGGCTTGTTTGTCGGTCGCGGATACATATTGCACACGGCCGATATCATGCAGCCAAGCATGCTCGGGGCCGATACCGGGGTAATCCAGCCCGGCCGAAATTGAATGGCCTTCCAGAATTTGACCGTCACTATCTTGCAGCAAATAGGTGCGATTTCCGTGCAAAACTCCGGGCCGTCCACCGGTGATACTGGCTGCGTGCTCAAAGCGGTCATCCACGCCGTGGCCGCCGGCCTCAACCCCGATAATCGCGACTTCTTTATCATCTAGAAACGGGTAGAATAACCCCATTGCATTTGAGCCGCCGCCGATGGCGGCGACTAGCGTGTCGGGCAAGCGGCCTTCAGCTTCCATGATCTGCTCACGGGTTTCTTTGCCGATAATCGCCTGAAAATCCCGCACCATTGCCGGATAAGGGTGCGGCCCTGCCACTGTGCCAATACAATAAAAGGTTTCTTCAACATTAGTCACCCAGTCCCGCATAGCCTCGTTCATCGCGTCTTTCAGCGTGCCCCGTCCCGAGGTGACAGGGATAACTTCTGCGCCCAAAAGCTTCATCCGGAAGACGTTGGGGGATTGCCGGTCCACGTCGGTTTTCCCCATGAATACAACGCATTTCAGGCCAAATTTTGCGCAAACTGTCGCTGTAGCCACACCGTGCTGGCCCGCGCCAGTTTCGGCTATTATTCTGGTTTTACCCATCCGGCGCGCCAGCAAAATCTGCCCAAGCACGTTGTTGATTTTATGCGCGCCCGTGTGGTTAAGCTCATCCCGCTTCAAGTAAATCTTGGCACCACCTAGATGCTCGGTCAGGCGCTCGGCAAAATAAAGCGGGGAGGGGCGGCCTACGTAGTGTTTCCAGAGGAAATCCATCTCTTTCCAAAAATCAGGGTCGGTTTTGGCGTGTTCGTATTGCGCTTCGAGCTCAAGGATCAGCGGCATCAGGGTTTCAGACACAAAACGTCCGCCGTGGATACCATAGCGGCCTTGCTCATCGGGGCCCTGCTTGAGGGAATTCCGGGTTGTTTTGGTCATTTCATCGGCCTCTGGCTGCTGGTTTGGCTCTGTTTAGCCCACATTTCCGGCAGCTTCAACAAAGGCTTTGATAAGCGCGGGGTCTTTAATTCCGGGGGCGCTTTCGACACCGGATGACAAATCCACCTGTTGCGCCTTGGTGACCCGAATGGCTTCAGCCACATTGTCAATTGTCAGCCCACCTGCCAGCATCCACGGCTTTTTCCAGCTATGATCTGCAATTACCGTCCAGTCAAATGAAAGGCCATTGCCGCCAGGTCGGGTTGCATTTTTGGGTGGTTTGGCTTCGACCAATATCTGATCAGCCACCATTTCATATTCCGAAAGTGTCGCCAGATCATCCGCTTCAGCCACACCCACCGCTTTCATCACCGGCAGGCGATACCGCGCCCGAATCTCGGCCACACGCAAGGGGCTTTCGGTGCCGTGGAGCTGAAGCATATCCAATGGCACAATCCTGGTTAATTCATCCAGAAAAATGTCGGAGGCATTTACGGTCAGCGCCACTTTCGCCACACCCTCGGGAATATCCGCTGCCAGCGCTGCCGCCACTTCAAGGCTTACATTCCGCGGAGATTTTTCGAAAAAGACAAATCCGATATAGCGCGCCCCGGCACCTACCGCTGCCTCAACGCCCATTTTATCCCTTAATCCGCAAATTTTGATATTCATCTAACGCAATAACGCCAAAACGTCATCTTCATCGGAGCCATTTGATTTTTTCAATTGCGCCACTTCGGCTGCCAGTTGCGCGGCTTCCCGATTTTTAACCGCAGCCTGCCGGCGATATTTGTGTTCCCGAAAATACTCCAGAAAATAGCCAAGCAAGAGCCCGATGCCGATAGCACTGAAGATAACAAGAAATAGCGGCAGCTCGCGGGAGAACTCGGCAGCAAACGGCAGGCCCTCCGGCAAAAGCGATACGCTTACAGCGTCTCGATTGGCCAGCGCAACTGAAACAAGAGCCACCATAAAGGCCGCCAAAATAATATATCGGATATAACGCATCATGCGCCTAGAGATAGGCCGAAATCAGCGGCCATTCAAGCGGTCACGCAACAATTTACCGGTCTTGAAAAATGGCACATGTTTTTCGTCTACTGAAACGGTTTCGCCGGTGCGCGGATTACGTCCGGTTCGGGCATCACGTTTCTTCACCGAAAACGCACCAAATCCACGTAGTTCAACCCGCTTGCCAGACGCCATCGCTTCAACAATTTCGTCAAAAATGGTTCCGACGATGCGCTCCACATCTCTTTGATAAAGATGCGGATTTTCATCAGCAATTTTTTGAACCAGTTCAGATTTTATCATGTTGTTCTTCTCCAAGTTGTTGGAATGACTCAGAGGCGCTTCGTCAAGCACCGTTTTTCAAAACACTTATTAAAGCTTATTCTGCCACGCCTTAGCGCGTTATGGAATAGAGCTGCGCCGATTCAGAGCCAGAAAAACGCTTCACCAGCGGATTTATTCCTAATAATGTTGATAAAGTGCCGCTATACCAAGGCTCTGGAGGGTCCATATCCCAATCTTCCACTGAAAGCTCGGCAATCGTTGGCTCTACCGATTCGAGGTATTCCAGCGCAGCACTCCCGCCGCCAAGTGAATCGATCAACCCGTTAGCGAGCGCAGCCCGGCCCGAAAAAACCCCGCCCGTGGTCACATTATCAAGCGCATTTCCGTTCAGGTTGCGCCGCTCTGCGACCAGCGACTTAAACCATTGATAGGTTTCTTCAATCATTGCCTCTTGCGCCGCTAGTTCGGCGGAGCTCGCCTCCCGAAACGGGCTTACGCCGCCCTTTATTTCAGAGCTGCGCAGCACCTGCATTTGCACCCCGATCTGGTCCATCAATCCGCTCATATCGGGGTATTCCATTATCACACCCACAGAGCCGGTGACGGTGTTACCATGGGCCACAATATAATCCGCCCCGAGCGCGGTGATGTATCCGCCAGAAGCGGCCACGCCTTCCATCTGCGCGACTACCGGCTTTTCAGCCGCGACCGACCGCAATGCCTCATAAAGAATTTCTGACCCAACAACCGTGCCACCCGGAGAATTGATCAGGACAATCAGCGCTTTTGCGTCGTCATCATCTGCGATTTTTTGCAGCACCTCTTCTCGGTATCTGTCCTGCGTGATGATCCCGTCGATTGCGATGCGCGCAATATGTTTACCAGTCGGAAATTCAGATTCAGCTTTGCTGACCACCCACCAGATAAACCCGCCAAGCAGCAGCACCATCAAGCCAATGCCTCGCCAAAAACCAGAACGGCGCCACTTCCGGCGCCGTTCCTCATAAAGATCTCTTTCAAAATCTTCTTTTTTACCATCCCAAGGAGGCATTACTCATCGCCGCCTTTCAGCGCTGCGCCGAGAATATCACCGAGCGATGCACCGGAGTCCGAAGAACCATATTGCTCGATGGCTTCTTTCTCTTCTGCAATCTCACGGGCTTTGATCGACAGACCAAGGCGGCGCGATGCTTTGTCAATATTGGTGACGCGGGCATCGATTTTATCACCGACAGAGAAACGCTCGGGGCGCTGCTCGGCACGATCACGCGACAGATCAGAGCGGCGAATGAAGGACTTCATGCCATCATAAGTCACTTCGATGCCACCTTCTTCAATCGAGGTCACTTCCACGGTCACAACAGCGCCACGTTTGATCCCGCCAACAGCACCGGCAAACGGATCGTCGCCCAGCTCTTTGATTGACAGCGAAATGCGCTCTTTATCCGCATCAATATCGGTCACGATTGCTTTTACGATATCGCCTTTCTGGTAATCCTGAATGGCTTCTTCGCCGGAGCGATCCCAATCAAGGCCCGAAAGGTGAACCATGCCGTCAATATCGCCATCAAGGCCGATAAACAGGCCAAATTCGGTGATGTTTTTGACTTCGCCTTCAACTTCGGTGCCCACAGGGAATGCGGACGCAAAGTTTTCCCACGGGTTGCCCTGAGTTTGTTTCAGGCCAAGGGAAACGCGGCGTTTGGTTGTGTCGATTTCGAGCACCATAACCTCCACTTCTTCCGAAGTAGAAACGATCTTGCCCGGATGGACGTTCTTTTTGGTCCAAGACATTTCGGACACGTGAACAAGGCCTTCAACACCGGCTTCGAGCTCAACAAATGCGCCGTAATCGGTGATGTTGGTCACGCGGCCAGTATGTGTAGATTCGAGCGGATAGCGGCCTTCCACGTCGGCCCACGGATCTTCCTGCAGCTGTTTCATGCCGAGGCTGATGCGCATGGTTTCGCGGTTGATTTTCACAACCTGAACCTTCACGGTCGCTCCGATTTCGAGGATTTCGGAAGGGTGGTTTACGCGGCGCCAAGCCATGTCGGTAACGTGCAACAAACCGTCTACGCCGCCAAGGTCGACAAACGCACCGTAATCGGTGATGTTTTTGACCACACCGTCAACAGTATCGCCTTCTTGCAGCTTGCCAACAATTTCAGCACGCTGTTCGGCGCGAGACTCTTCAAGAATAGCGCGGCGGGAAACAACGATGTTGCCACGACGACGGTCCATTTTCAAAATCTGGAACGGCTGGGCGAGGCCCATTAGCGGGCCGGCATCGCGCACGGGGCGCACATCAACCTGTGAGCCGGGCAGGAACGCAACTGCGCCACCAAGATCAACCGTAAAGCCGCCTTTGACACGGCCAAACATGGCCCCTTCAACACGCTCTTCTTTTTCGTAGGCTTTTTCGAGCCGGTCCCAAGCTTCCTCACGGCGGGCTTTTTCACGGCTGATCGCCGCTTCGCCACGGGCGTTTTCAACGCGCTCAAGGAACACCTCGACTTCGTCGCCAACTTCAACTTCGGGGGCTTGGCCGGGCTCGGCAAATTCTTTTAGCTCAACACGGCCTTCCATTTTGTAGCCGATGTCGATGATAGCTTGGCCAGCTTCAATTGCGATAACTGTGCCTTTGACGACAGATCCCTCGTCGGGGGTTTCAAGTTCAAAGCTCTCGTTCAAAAGGGCTTCGAAGTCTTCCATAGATGCGGAAGTAGCCATAAATATAGTCTCCAGATATGTGTTACGGGCCGAGCGGTTGGGTCCACTGGTCTTTAGGTTTCGGGTCATAAGGTGGAACAAAAGAAAGCGGCGGTTCAGCATTAGCCTGACCGAATCGCTATTTATCAAAAGCCACCACCTCGGCGACAGGCGCGTCTATAGACCGTTTGGGCCCATGCTGCAAGGGTGATCGCGCTTTCAGCCCACCACATGGGTTGACTTTCGTCAAGGTTTTTGCGGCTGGTCTTTGCTATAATCGGGTCATGGAAAATGATACCACAATCCGGTGGCTTATGGAGGGCGATGTTTCGATTGCCTGGCAGGCCGCCCGTGACTTGTTGGGAGAGGATCAGCCCAACCTCAGAGCGCGCATCGCTACCGAGGGCTGGGGCAAGCGCCTGATGGACGCCCGCAATAGCGCCGGAACATGGGGGCGCGGCTTTTATGTGCCGCGATGGGCCTGCACCCATTACGTATTGCTTGAACTTCGCAACATGGCCTTCCCGTCCGATCATCCAGAGATAAAGCAGATCATAACCCGCGTGCTGCAAACCCATATCGCAGCCGATGGCGGGCTCGGGCACGCCCCCACCCAGCGCAAAAGCGACACCTGTATCAACGGAATGTTTTTAAACTATGCCAGCTATTTTGCGGCGCCAATTCGCGATCTATCGGCCGTTATTGATTTCCTTTTATCGGTGCGGCTGCCCGATGGCGGGTTTAATTGCCAGATAAACCGGCGCGAGGTTTTCCACAGCTCCCTCCATTCAACGCTTTCCGTTCTGGAGGGATTCCAAAGCTACGAGCGCGCAAAATACACCTACCGCCTTGCCGAGGTTCAGCGTGCCGCCTCTGCTGCGCGCGCGTTCATCTTGCAACACCGGCTCTTTAAGTCGGACCGCACCGGCCGCATTATCAACAAAGATTTCCTGTCGTTGCCTTATCCGGCCCGCTGGCGCTACAACATCCTGCGCAGCCTTGATTATTTTCGCTCGGCAGGCTGCCCTTACGATGAAAAGATGGATGATGCGCTGGAGGCTTTGCTCGCCCTTCAGCGAAAGGACGGGCGTTGGTCCCGCTCGAAAAAGCTGGCGGGCGAAGTATTTTTCGCAATGGAACCGCCACGCGCGCCAAGCCGCTGGAACACCCTTTTGGCGCTCAGGGTATTAAAAGCCTATCCGCGGGCGTCGATCGCCCTTTGAACAATGGCAATTGAAGCGTGGGTCGCGGCTTCGATATCCAGGAAAGACGTGTCAATCACGGTTGCATCCTCCACTGCGCGCATCGGGGCTACATCGCGGCTGGCATCACGAATGTCGCGCTGGCGCAGGTCCAATTGAACGGTTTCCAGCTTGGTCTCGGGGTTGTTCGCGTGTAGTTCCTCAAAGCGCCGCTGCGCACGCACGTCATCTGACGCGGTCACAAACAGTTTTACGTCGGCATCAGGGCAGATCACCGAGCCAATATCGCGACCATCAAGCACCGCACCACCCTCGCGCATTGCAAAACTCTTCTGAAACTCCAGCAGAGCCGCGCGAACGGCTGGCAAAGCCGCTACCTTCGACGCCGCTTGCGCTACCCGCGCGCTGCGCAAATCTTCGCGCCCTAGATCTTTCTCGTCGAGTCCGCGCGCAATTTCTTCTGCCAATTCAGGTAGGATCACACCGCGCCCGCGCATCATCGCTTTGGCACCAACAGCGCGGTAAAGCAGGCCGGTATCAAGGTGCGAAAAACCAAAAGCCCGCGCCACGGCACGCGCGATTGTGCCCTTGCCGGCAGCGGCCGGGCCATCGATGGCAACTGTAAAATGCATACTGATTCCTAATGTTTTATTCCCTATTTACCGATTCAACATACGGTTGACTACCGGTGCAAACAAGATCACCACAAATATCCTTAATATGTGGTGTGTCACAACGTAGGAAAGATCCGCACCGGCGATAATAGCGATAACTGTCATCTCGGCCTGCCCCCCCGGCAGATAAGCCAAAAATGCCTCAAGCGGCGGTGCGATTCCGGCGGCACCGATGCCATAAATAAAAATTGCCGCCACCAGCGCCGCTGCGGCCGAAAACACCAATCCCGCTGTTACATCTATGCGCATTTCCCGCATCGTGATCCCTGCGTATTTTACGCCCACAGCGATGCCGATAAAAAACTGTGCAGCCCAAATGAATTCAGCCGGAGGCCTTTGGGTGATAACGCCGGACAGGCTCAACACAGCAGTTAACAAAAGCGGCCCAAGAATAGACGCGCCAAACAACCCTGCCCGTTCGGCAATTTTCCACCCGACAAAGCCTGCAATCACCATTAGCACGATCTGCATGGGGTCCATATTGCGGGCAGGATCTCCGGGTGGTTGGGCAAGGTCTAACTGCCAGAGCAGCGTTAAAACGATCGGAGCGATGGTCAGAATAACCATCACACGCGTCGCATGGATAAGCCCCAACGCCCGCACATCGCCACCGGCCTCCTCACCAAATACCAGCATATCCTGCAAGCCGCCGGGCATGGCTGCATAAAATGCTGTCGGATGATTAAATCCAAACCCGTAGCGCAATATCGGGTATCCAACCGCGCCGACAGTGAGCACAAACAGGGGAACCAAAGCGAGCGACAGCCCGATCTCGGGCAACCCGCTAACCACGTCAGATGTAATGGTCGATCCCACCGCAACCCCGAGAAAAGTGCGGAAAAAAATTCCGACCTGCCCCATACCCTTTAGCCGCGCTCCACCGAGCGCCGCCACAAGGCACAGCGCCAAAGGGCCAAGAAGCATCGGCAAGGGCAAAGACAGAGCAAAAAATAGCACGGCTCCCGCTGCCGCGAGCGCAAGAGTGACAGTCCGCCGAATGGAATTGTTAAGCTTCATTTACCGCCCTTTGCGCCATCGCCACCGAGCGTAGCGAGGCCACCGCCCAAACGCGATGTTTTTGTTGCGCCAGCAACACAAACTTCGCGGAGGGTGCCACAGACTCCTGAGTGTTATGCAACGGGGTTACATCAATGTTAGAGCGTGATTTCAACCAAGCGCCACTTTCTTGTGATCTGCTTTCACCTCGGGGAGGGCAAGCCCCCCCGCTCGGCAAAAGCACGTATTCAGCAAAGCTGAATACCGGCCTGCGGCGGCGGTGGCCTCGCTCCGCTCGGGAGCCTAGGGCAGCTGCCGCACCGCTCCTTTGGCCGCAGAGCTTGCAAAGGCCGCATAGGCCCGCAACGCCGTTGAAACCTGCCGCGTCCGGGTTTCACTTGGAAACCACGGTGTTACCCCTTTGGCGACGCGGCGCGCTTCCAGCACCTCTTTGGAAACCGCGAGGTTGATCGTCCGGCTGGGAATATCGATTTCGATGATATCGCCAGTTTCCACCAGCCCGATCAGCCCACCTTCGGCTGCTTCCGGTGAAACGTGGCCGATTGAAAGGCCAGAGGTTCCGCCCGAAAAACGCCCGTCCGTAAGCAATGCACATTTCTTGCCCAGTCCTTTGGACTTGAGATAGCTGGTCGGATACAGCATCTCTTGCATCCCCGGCCCGCCCTGCGGCCCCTCAAAGCGAATGACAACCACGTCGCCTTCCACCACTTTGCCGGTTAAAATCGCACTTACAGCGCTATCCTGGCTTTCATACACCCGCGCGGGGCCGGTGAATACAAGGTTGCTGTCGTCCACGCCAGCAGTTTTCACTATACAGCCGTCCACTGCAATATTGCCGCTCAGCACCGCCAGCCCGCCATCTTGGGAAAACGCATTGTCTTTCGAGCGGATAATCCCGCCTGCACGGTCCCGATCAAGCGCCTTATAGCGGTTATCCTGCGAGAACGCCTGCGTCGTGCGCACCCCACCCGGGGCCGCCTTAAAAAACTGCTCGACTTCAGGCTCGTTGCTCACCGCGATATCCCATTTGGCCAGCGCGTGGCCCAAGGTCTCGCTATGCACGGTTGGCAGTTCCGAATGGATCAAACCAGCGCGGTTCAACTCGCCCAATATCGCCATTATCCCGCCAGCGCGGTGGATATCCTCCATGTGCACATTCGCCACAGACGGCGCAACTTTGCACAATACCGGCACCTGTTTTGACAACCGGTTGATATCCTCCATGGTGAAATCCACATCGCCTTCATAGGCCATAGCCAGCAAGTGCAGCACAGTGTTAGTTGAGCCTCCCATCGAGATATCCAGCGTCATTGCGTTTTCAAACGCTTTAAAACTAGCGATATCGCGCGGTAGCATCCCTTGCTCGTTTCCCTCGTAATGCCGCTTGGTGATGTCAACGATCCGCTGTCCACATTCCTCAAACAAGCGCTGACGGTCTGCGTGGGTCGCGAGCACAGAGCCATTGCCCGGCAGTGCAAGCCCCAGCGCCTCGGCCAGACAGTTCATCGAATTGGCGGTAAACATGCCTGAGCAAGAACCGCAGGTCGGGCAGGCGGCCGCTTCCATATCTGCCACTTGCTCATCGGTATAGCTGTCATCCGCTGCCGAGATCATGGCATCAATCAGGTCGATCTTTTGCTCAAGATCATTGATTGTGACCTTACCTGCTTCCATAGGCCCGCCCGATACAAAGATCGCCGGAATGTTTAGCCGCATGGCAGCCATTAACATACCGGGTGTAATTTTATCGCAGTTGGAAATGCACACCATGGCATCGGCGCAATGCGCATTCACCATATATTCAACCGAGTCAGCAATAACTTCGCGCGAGGGCAGGCTATAAAGCATGCCGTCATGCCCCATGGCGATGCCGTCATCCACAGCGATCGTGTTAAATTCCTTGGCAACCCCGCCCACCTTTTCCACTTCCCGCGCCACCATCTGGCCCAGGTCTTTCAGGTGGACATGGCCCGGAACGAACTGTGTGAACGAATTAACGATCGCAATAATCGGCTTGCCAAAGTCTCCGTCTTTCATCCCGGTCGCGCGCCAAAGGCCGCGGGCGCCGGCCATATTGCGGCCATGGGTCGAGGTGCGTGAACGATAATGTGGCATGGGTCATCCCTTGTTTTGATCGTGTTTTCTTCACCTAACACAAGCAAGCCAAGAAATGCCAGTGCCAAGGTGCCCGCGCATGCGCGCCGCGCCTTCCCATAGCTCGGCAGTTGCGATAGGTTGCCTCGACCCGAGGAGACCATGACCCAAACCCTGCCGATTGAGCCGATATTGCCTGAGCTTCTGGCCGCCTTGCGTGCCAGTGGTTGCGCCGTGCTGCAAGCCCCGCCGGGTGCCGGGAAAACCACACGCGTGCCGCTTTATCTGTTTGAGAACAATGCTTACACCGGCAAGATCCTGATGCTGGAGCCGCGCCGTGTGGCGGCACGCGCGGCAGCAGAACGGCTGGCTGAAGGGCTTGGTGAGCCTGTCGGCAAATCAGTGGGTTACCGCGTGCGGGGCGAAAGCAAAACCTCGGCACAAACCCGAATTGAAGTTGTGACCGAAGGAATACTGACACGAATGATCCAGTCTGACCCTGAGCTATCGGGTGTTGATTGTGTGATCTTTGACGAATTTCACGAGCGCTCCTTGCATGCCGATCTCGGATTAGCCCTGTGTCTTGAAGTTCGCGATGCGCTGCGGGATGATCTGGCCTTGCTGGTGATGTCAGCCACGCTGGATGCCGGGCCGGTGGCCGCGCTGATCGGCGCTCCGGTGGTCACAGCCGAAGGGCAAAGCTTTGACGTCGAAACCCGCCATTTGCCACGCCCCTTGGGCAAAACGCGGTTTGAGCCTGCTATGGCGGCTCTTATCACGCAAGCCTTAGAGGAAACCGAGGGCGGTGTGCTGGCCTTTTTGCCCGGCGCGGGAGAGATAACCCGTGTGGCCCGGCATCTTGGCAGCCCGAAAGAGGTTGAGGTCATGCCACTATATGGCGCGATGCCCTTCGCAGCACAACGCCGTGTGCTATCGCCGCTAAAGGGCAAGCGCAAATTGGTTTTGGCAACCAGCATCGCTGAAACTTCGCTCACCATTCCCGATATTCGGGTGGTGGTGGATGGCGGCAAATCGAGGCGTGCACGCTTTGACGCCGGCGCCGGTATGCAACGGCTGGTAACGGAGCGGGTGAGCCGCGCCGAAGCCATACAGCGGCAGGGCCGCGCGGGCCGTGTCGCGACTGGCGTCTGCTATAAGCTCTGGGCTGCAGGAGAGGAAGGTGCGCTGCGGGCCTATCCGCCTGCTGAAATTGAGGCAACGGACCTCGCGGCGCTGGTGATGGAACTGGCGCTCTGGGGGGTTAGTGATCCCTCAAAAATGCGGTTTTTGACCCCCCCGCCTGAAGGGGCGTTTAAAGCTGCTCAAGAGTTGCTTGGTGCGCTTGGCGCTTTAAAAGGTGGCCAGATCACCACACATGGCAAAGCTCTGGCGCGGCTGCCACTGCACCCGCGCCTTGGGCAAATGGTGTTAAACGCCGGCGGCCACCGCGCCGCGCTCTTGGCGGCCCTGCTCGAAGCGAAAGACCCGCTTCAAGGCGCGCCGGTTGATCTTTCCCTGCGTATCGACGCGCTTGAAAACGAGCACAATTTCCGCGACCGGCACCCCTACAAGCTGGACACACGCGCCCTCAAAGCCATCCGGCAAGAGGCGCGCCGCTTTGAAAAGCCCGCACGGCACGAAGCCGGTATCGGTGCGCTGCTTTCGCTGGCCTACCCCGACAGAATCGGAAAACTTCGTGCCAATGGCAAAGGCCGCTATCTGCTCTCGGGGGGTAAAGGGGCGCTCCTCCCCGAGGGAGACACGCTCTCAGCGCCGCTTATCGTTGCCGCCGATCTGGATGGTGACCTGCGCGAATCCCGGGTGCGCCTTGCCGCGCCTCTGAGTGAAGCCGAGCTGCGACACTGGCATGGCAAAAGCCTGCAAAATGTGCCGCTTTGTGCGTGGTCAAAGAGAAATCGCAAAGTGATTGCACGCCAACAGGTGCAGCTCGGGGCGATTGCGCTGGAAGACCGTCTCTGGGCTGACCCTCCTGAAGAAATGGTGGCATCTGCAATCACCGAAGGCATCCGCGATATGGGTATCACCAGCCTGAACTGGAGCCAGCAAGCCCGCTTCCTGACGGCGCGGGTTGAATGGCTGCGCAGCCGTGGTGAAAGCCTGCCAGCCATGGATGACGCTAGCCTGTTGGCCGCGTTGGAATCATGGCTCACGCCTTATCTTGGCCAGTGCCGGTCCCGCGCCGATCTTGGCAAGCTCGATCTTGTTGGCCCCCTCACAACACGGCTCGGCTGGGAGGGCCAACAAGTGTTGGACAAGCTCGCGCCCGCCAGTATTACCGCCCCAACGGGCACAAAGCTACCGGTCGACTATAGCACCGAGCCGCCTATGGTATCGGTTCGCTTGCAAGAAATGTTTGGCCTGACAACCCATCCGACCGTTGGGCCGGACAAGTTACCGCTCCTGATCGAGTTGCTCTCCCCCGCGCGCCGCGCGGTGCAAACCACCGCCGATCTACCCGGCTTCTGGAATACTTCCTATAGCGATGTGCGCAAAGAGATGCGTGGCCGCTACCCGCGCCACCCGTGGCCAGAGGATCCAGCGATTGCGCCTCCGACACGGCGCGTCAAGCCAAGAAAATAACGCTGGTCAGTGCGCGCGTGGCGACAGCCATGCAACGCTCCCGAGGCGCAGCTGAGGCCATAGCGCCGCAGCTCATTTTTGCCTTTGGCTAAAATGCCATCGGGTTATCTCGGGTATAAAGATAGAAGGTTGTGCACAGCGTCGGCCTTGGCAAGCGCTCAGTCGTCGCTTTCATTTCTGATTTCGGAACCGCGCTCGGTCAGCATTACACTGATGATATCTGCCATCTGTTTCCCCGCAGGCCGGCCTGTGGCCCCGCCCACACCGATGCGCCGCCCAAAAGCCCACCACAGGCCCGGCGCCCAGCCACGCTGCACCGGGGATTTGGTCATAATCATAAACCCTGCCGAAGGCCGAAAAGCAAAAAAACTGCGGTCCACCTTTACGATATCGTCAAAGCTGCAAAAATGCCGCCCGTTGCTGTCAAACAAACCATCGGTTGTCAGCACCAGCGCCCCTTCGGTAGCTTTCCAAAACTGCCACGCAAACCAGAGCATAGCAAACCCTGCAACCGTCAGCACTACCGTAGCCCCGAGATTTGCGCTGCCGCGTATTGCCACGATATAAAGCAAAAACAGTCCAAGACCGCCCTGCATTGCCATCCCGGTTCCGCGTCGCGCGGGGGAAACCTCGAGCCGGGTGAGTTCGCGTGCCATGTGCTCTCCTGTTTACATGTTTTGCGCTTTATGCCCCATGTCGGGCAACGACGAAAGGCCTTTCGCCCGCTTCACGGTTTGTGTCATCTGTGTTTCAGCCTAAAAATCAACGTTGAAAAAGAAAGGCGCTTACCTCAAAAAGGCGTGGAGCAGCAAAAGGACACATAAAATGTGCGGCATTATCGGAATACTGGGCAAAGCAGACGTCACCCCTATGTTGGTTAAGGCCTTAAAACGGCTTGAATATCGCGGATATGATAGCGCAGGAGTTGCGGTGATCAGCCCGAAGGGGCTGGAAAACCGCCGCGCGGTTGGCAAGCTTTTAGAACTTGAAGCGGTGCTAGACAACACGCCGGTCAGCGGCACCTCAGGCATTGGCCACACCCGCTGGGCCACGCACGGCGCCCCTACCGAAGCCAACGCCCACCCGCACCGCGCCGGCCCAGTGGCCGTGGTGCACAATGGTATTATTGAAAATTTTCATCCACTCCGGCAGGAGCTCCTCGCCAAGGGCCACAAATTTCAGTCGGAAACCGATTCTGAAGTGGTGGCGCATTTGGTTTCTGACGGCCTTGATCGCGGCTTGTCGCCACAAGCTGCCGTCGCCGAAACATTGCGCCGGATAGAGGGCGCTTTTGCCCTCGTGT
>Ga0316205_10003238_pt1 | contig 15680 bp, 17 predicted proteins | sample 3monthpyrite_MG_FD_204941 | JGI IMG/M metagenome (GOLD analysis project Ga0316205, IMG submission 204941) | Microbial mat bacterial communities from mineral coupon in-situ incubated in ocean water Damariscotta River, Maine, United States -... | ecosystem: Environmental > Aquatic > Marine >... | reverse complement strand
ATCTTATCTTAAATAACTATACGACTTTTTTTATCAGTCCAGTAAAAATGGCGTCCCCGAGCCGATTCGAACGGCTGACATCTTCCTTAGGAGGGAAGCACTCTATCCAGCTGAGTTACGGGGACATCAAGCACAATTATACCCCGAATTTAGCTGGCTAACGTATAAAAATTTTTTGAATAATATATTAAGAGGCTTGGAGCTGAGAGCGGTTTTTTATATTATTGCGCTCAACGGTGTTTACAAATGACTGGATAGTTTTTTCTTGTTTGGTGTTTAAATTAAGAAATTGGCCTGCTAATTGTTGAATGCCTGATGTTGCATTTAGATTTGTTTGCCTAATAAGGAGTTTGCATTTTATGCTTGAGTCATTAGGTAGCTGTATTACTGTATCGATGATGGCGTCTTGCTTTATTTTTTTGAAGTTGGATGTTGAACTTCTAACATTTATTCCACCGGTTGATATATTATAAACGTATGCTGACAGATGATTTTTTGATTTGTCGATAAGGGTAACCGGTATTTTCCATAGATTTTGCAGTACAGCACGATATTGTTGTCTGCGTTGTTTATGAGTAATGCTTGTTGGTATTTCGGTATTAAAATAATTTGAATGATTACGGGACGTTAGTTTTGTAACAGTGGTAGCGAAATATATTTCAATGCCATCATGTTTTGTGAATATTTTTATTTGCTGTCCTGCTGAGAATCTATTTTTATCGATAGCATCGAACAATATATTATTTTTTTCTGTATCAACATTTAATATTTCAGATGCGCCGAGCGTATAAAGCTCACCCGTTGGTGATTTGATTTTAATTTCTAACGTACAATTATTTTTTTTTAGTCGGTTAACTAATGCGGCTATATGTGTTGGGTCTGTAACAATAGAGTTGTTCGTATCAGACATGATGGCTAGGCTCGAATAAGCGTTTGGTTTTTAGACGTTTTTATAGGTGCACCTTTATTTGAGTAATACTCGGTGCCTTGTTGTTTGCCTTGTAATATTGATAAAGCATTTTCACTATGCCGTCTATTATTTTCAATGATAATGCCATTGATGTTATTTTGTTTTTCACATTGATTTGTTAGGTTTGATATTTCAGCCCAACAGGTTTTCATTAGAGGCGCTCTTGGTGAATTATTATTGAGGAAAAAATCTTCAATACCTGACGAGGAAATGTCTAGACCAGCGGTTTCTAATAGTATTCGTCTTTCTTTATTTAAATCTTCAAGATGCTCCATTAAAATAATTTTTTCTCTTGCTATTGATTCTATCGATTGAATATCACCATTCGATAAAGATTGGTGCTCTTTATTTAAAGCATTGAGTAATTGAAGCAGGTAACTTGATATTTCCTGTAATAGAGGTAGTAATTTACTTGAGGGAGGCATCATTTGCATAACCACAGCGTTGTTTAATTATCGTTGAATGCAGATTCAAAGTTAATCATTTTATCGGCTATGCGCTCAGGGTTCATTTCGTAACTACCACTTTGGATACTTGATTGCATATTCTTTACTCTGCCACCATCAACAACAGGTTGATTTGCTAATTCAGACTCGAGAGATTTAAGCTTTGCTGCGGTATCGGTCAGTGTGACTTTATCATTCGACGAAGTCATTGATCCCATAGAGTCAGACGCTTTTTTTGAATCGTCAGATTTTTTTACGCTCGATACGTTACGATCGCCCATTTGCGATGATTTGTTCGAATTTATACCTGAAATGTCATGAGCCATCTTTCTGCTCCAAACCCTTTATAAAGTTATGCTACCTTTTAGCGGCTCAATTGCCGTAAACTTTAGCGTTATTACACCTAATTAAGTTAAATAATCAATAGAATCACATATTTACCTTAACTAGACCACTGGAAATAACTGTCGCTTGAAAAATACGTCGGCTATTCATATTTCTAACTTTGATTTTTTGGCCCAAAAAGCCATTCATTAGCGCTTTTCCTTTTACCCTAATCTTTAAATTATTGCTATTTGCCAAGATAAGAACATCATCGCCGCGGCTCACCAGTTGTTTGGGTTTAAGTAGCGCGGGTGAGAGAATTTTTCCAATCTTGATTGGCCTTTTAACTACCATGTTAATGAGTTGAGATGCGTTAGTAAAATAGCCACCCCGTACACGACTAACATCTTCACGTTTCAAGCTGATATCATTTTTTGTGATGATGCTACCGGTTGGCAAACTGTGTTTAGCCGTGAGAACGTTAAGGTACTTCTTTATATAGACTGTAACTAAGATTTTCCATGGTCTTTTACTACTACAGCTAACTTCTATGGTTGTTCGGCCAATATGCGCTGCATATTCTGGAAAATTTGCATTTAATGGATGAGTACATTGCTTTAATCGTAATCTACTATCCACACCATTAATGGTGAAATCGTTTGAATCTAACTCTTGTGTTAAGTATTCACTTACTGCTTGTTTAATCGAAGCGGGTGTTTGTATTTTGTATGCATTTACTGGTGTTGCAACCAAAAATAGCACACTACATATTAATAGCATTGAGAGTAATTGTGAGTAGCGGTTTTGCATCATATTGTCATTTATTTATAGTTGACTGTCGATATTTTGACTCTAACTAACTCTCCAAATTTAACATATTGATTTAACTGTCTTTATTAAATATTAATCGTTATACATCTTTCACTTGCATAACTTTATTGCAATAGCTATGCCAAAATTGTTGTACCACTATAGGGAAATAATATTTAGTGAGATATTCAAGTAAGTCAGTAAATAGCCGATAACTTCTTTGTAAATAATGAAATTAAGGTGAAATCATGGCAGGCATACTTGATGGCGTTGATCAACGTACAAATCTTGTTGGCGAAAATCGTCTTGAGTTGTTGCTGTTTACTTTAGGTAGTCGGCAACGTTTTGGGATTAATGTCTTTAAAGTACAAGAAGTTATTATGTGCCCTCCGTTAACTAAGATTGCCAATACGCATCCTATTGTTATTGGTATGACCAATATGCGGGGTAAAACAATTTCAGTTTTAGATTTGGCCTTGGCGATAGGTAAGCGACCACTTCCTCGTTCAGATAGTAATTACTTAATTATTACTGAATATAATCGTCAAGTTCAGGGATTTATGACGGGGGGCGTTGACCGAATTGTTAATATGAATTGGGGTGATATAAAAGCGCCACCACAAGGTCTGGGCAGAGATAATTATATGACAGCTGTAACTTCAGTTGATGATGAACTAGTAGAAATAATTGATGTAGAAAAAGTTTTAGCTGAATTACTGGGTATAGATTTAAGCGGTGTAGAAAATGAAACGGAAGTGAAAACAAAAGAAGACTCTATTATAAGAGTACTCGTTGTTGATGATTCCTCCGTTGCTCGTAATCAAATAAAACGAACCTTAGACAAATTAGGCATGGAATGCATGATAGGTAAAAATGGTTTAGATGGTTTGAATATTTTAAAAGGTCTAGTTGCAGATGGTTCGAATATCGCTGATCACATTGATGTTTTAATATCTGATGTCGAAATGCCAGAAATGGATGGTTATACACTAACATCTGAAATACGTGCTAATGATGCATTAAAAAAACTTCCCATTTTATTACACACTTCATTAAGTGGTGTATTTAACCAGTCTATGGTTGCTAAGGTGGGAGCGGATAAGTTTGTTCCCAAGTTTAATGCTGAAGATTTAGCTAGAGAAGTAAAAGAAATTCTGGAAATAAAAGGAATTATATAGATATGCACTGTTTTGAAAACAGTTATAGTATCTAGTAAATAATATACGTGACACAGCAAGCCTTATCAAAGCAAGATTATGAAAGCTTCAGAGTATTTCTCGAAGAAGCTTGTGGCATCGTTTTGGGTGAGAATAAACACTACTTAGTTACTAGTCGGTTAACTCGATTACTTGATGAATTCAACTTTTCATCACTAGGTGGAATGATCGAAAAACTTAAGGTTGCTAATAATTCTGATTTAAAGGGTAAGATCATCGATGCAATGACAACTAATGAGACAAGTTGGTTTAGAGATAAGTATCCATTTCAAATGTTATACAATGAGCTATTTACAGAATTTGCTAACAAGAAGTCACCACGCATGCGTATCTGGTCATCAGCGAGTTCGTCTGGGCAAGAAGCTTATTCAATTAGTATGACTTTTTCAGAGTATCAAGCGAAAAATCCTGGGAAATTTAATGGTAGCCTAGAAATTGTGGGAACCGATATATCACCAACCGTTCTTAAGTTAGCGAAAGAAGCTAAATATGATGAACTGAGTATTGTACGTGGTTTAGAAAGTCATAGATTAAAAGCGCATTTTACAGATGAAGGTGATGGTGGTTATAAGGTTAAACCAGAACTCAGTCAGCGATGCCGTTTTTCAGAGTTAAATTTACTGAATAATTATTCAGTGTTAGGTAAGTTCGATATTATATTTTGTCGTAATGTATTGATATATTTTTCAGCTGAAATAAAAACAGATATATTAACTCGTATGTCAAAACTTCTTAATCCCGGTGGTTATATATTTCTTGGTGGTTCTGAATCACCGACAGGTTATTGCAATCTTTTTGAAATGGTTAAAATGAAAGATGGTGTAGTTTACCGTCTTAAATAAAGTATTAGTTTTTCTCTTCACGTGAAAACTCTGGTAATGGATTGCCGCATCTATTCAACATTGCCGTTCTCATTCTAACGTAACTCATTGAATAAATTATAAAATAAACTTGGCATAGCTGTTGCAACTGGTTTGATTGAAATTGTTACAATTTTAATCAAGGTAGAAATAATATGTCATTTGCATTTGGTTCTTCATTTAATTTACATGAGCAAGCTCTATATCTACAAGAGCGACGGACTGAGTTACTATCTGCTAATTTAGCCAATGCTGAAACACCTCATTACAAAGCAAAAGATTTTGATTTTAAAGCATCACTTCAAGCAGCAGTGAGAAATCCTTTTAGTAATAAAGCACTTTCTGAAACAAATCAAAAACATATTCAACCAGAAAATTCAGGTTTTAACTTTGAAATGTTATTTAGAATGCCATATCAAACATCACTTGATGGAAATACAGTTGAATCTCAAGTTGAAATGGCTGAGTTTAATGACAATGCAATTCGCCATATGGCAAGTCTACGATTTTTAAATGGAAAAATTAAAACATTAATGACCGCGATTCGTGGTGATTAATTTAATTAATAATTAGGAAATAACTATGTCACTTTTTAATGTTTTTGGTATATCAGGTTCAGCATTACAAGCACAAACGCTTCGTTTGAATACAATCTCAAGCAATATGGCGAACGCAAATAGTGTGAGCAGTAGTACTGATACAACATACCGTGCTCGACATCCTGTTTTTGCACCTATGGTGAAAGATTTTGAAAATGAAAAAAAAGCAGTCGGTGTAAGGGTTTTAGGTGTAGTTGAGAGCAACAAACCTTTACGATCAGAATATAGTCCTGGACATCCACTTGCCGATGAAGATGGATATATTTATATGCCAAATGTGAACATGGTTGAGGAAATGGCCGATATGATTTCAGCTTCTCGATCTTATCAGACAAATGTTGAAATAATGACGACAGCCAAAAAAATGCTCATGCAAACATTGCAAATGGGACAGTAAGGTAATTTAAAACGTTAGGTACGATTATGGAACCAGTCGATAATAAAGTTGCATCCTTTGAAGATCTTGGGTTAATACCAAATCAGGTTAAGAAACCTGCTGAGCAGAAAAAACTTGGTCAAGAAGATTTTATGGATTTAATGCTTGCACAAATGAATCATCAAGATCCATTTAAGCCAATGGAAAACGGTGAGTTTCTTTCACAAATGGCTCAGTTTAGTGCTGTCAGTGGATTAAAAGATATCAAAGATTCATTCAAGAGCTTAGCCGATACAATGCAATCTAATCAGGCGCTACAAGCAGCGAGCATGGTTGGACGAAAGGTATTAGTACCTGGTAATAGTTTTAGAATAAATCCGGGTAGTACTAGTAATAAGCCGTTTGAAGTGCAAGCTTCTGTCGATTTAAAAGTTGCGACAGATCAACTCATGGTTAATATTAAAAATTCAAAAGGTGAGGTTGTAAAAGAAATTGATCTTGGTTCTCAATCTGAAGGAAAAATTGATTTTAAGTGGGATGGTAAAGTCGAATCCGAACAAGATTTCACAGAAGGTAGCTCTGAGAGTGAAATGTCACATCCAGGAACTTATACGATTGAAGCATACGTTAGTATCGACGATAAAAAACAAGGTGCCGATACTTTTGTTTATGACATGGTTGATAGCGTTAGTGTTGGTCATGCTGGACAACCAATGACATTAAATTTAAGTAATGCCGGACAAGCGAAGATGTCAGAAGTGTTAAAAATTATGTAATGACTATTTTATAGTGAATAGTTGTAATGAATAAGTGTCGTTAATGTAAAGGAGAAATATTATGCCGTTCCGTTCAGCCCTAAGTGGTATTAATGCAGCCGCACAAGATTTACGTGTTATAGGAAACAACGTTTCTAATGCAAGTACAACCGGTTTTAAAACATCACGTGCTGAGTTTGCAGATGTGTATGCTGCAGCTGATGGTGCAGCATCAAATGCAATTGGTGCAGGTGTTCGTCTATCGAGTGTTAGTCAACAATTTGGCCAAGGTAATATTGAGTTTACCGACAACAAATTAGATTTAGCCGTTAATGGTCGTGGCTTTTTTGTTTTAGATGATAATGGCTCACGATCGTATACTCGTTCAGGATCATTTAAAGTTGATCGTGATGGTTTTGTTGTAAATTCAGGCGCCGATAAACTGGTTGTTAATAACGCTGATGAGTCTGGTGAAATATCAGGTGGTGTCGGACCTTTACGATTAGATCGTTCAAATATTATTCCTAAATCCACATCACGTATTGACGTTGGTCTGAATTTAGATAGTTCTCAAAAAACACCATCGACGCTTCCATTTAATCCAGAAGTTCCTTCTTCATTTACACACTCAACATCATTAACGGTATACGATTCTCTCGGTGCGCCACATTTGTCTACGATGTATTACGTTAAAGATGCCGAGCCCAATTCATGGACAACCCATCTCTTTGTTGATGGCGTTAATGCAAAAGGAGGTACTGCACCACCTTATGCCGGAGATAAAGTAACATTTAACGGTGCAGGTGGACTTGAATCTATTAATGGGGCGGCAACGCCTCCTGGTGAATTGGTTTATACAGGAATTGAAACGGGATCAGGTGCAGAACCAATTGATGTTGTTCTTAACTTACAAAGTACAACACCCACTACACAATTCGGTACCAAATTTTCAGTGAGTGCATTAACGCAAAATGGTTATACCTCTGGGCGTTTAAGCGGCATCGATATTGATGACAGCGGTATTATTCGTGCGCGTTATAGTAATGGTCAAACACGAACATTAGGCCAAGTTACTTTAGCAGATTTTTCTAATCCACAAGGCTTAAGGCAATTGGGTAACACTAATTGGGCTGAAAGTTTTGCATCAGGTGTGCCTCTTGTCGGTACAGCAGGCTCTGGTAGTTTAGGCCAACTGCAGTCTGGTGCGCTTGAATCGTCCAATGTTGATTTAACCGGGCAATTAGTCAACATGATTACTGCTCAGCGTAATTTCCAGGCGAATGCGCAAGTTATTACAACCGCAGATACAGTTACACAAACGATTATTAATATTCGTTAGTATGTATTCATTTAATTTTTACGGAGTTTAGTTATGGATCGAATGTTATATGTTGCAATGAGTGGTGCAAAACAGAATATGTTAGCACAGGCTCATAATGCAAATAACATGGCGAACGTCAGTACCACAGGGTTTAAAGCTGACCTTGCCGCTGCTCGTAGTATGCCGCTGTTTGGTCAAGGGTTACCGACACGTGTTTTTTCGATGACTGAACGTGAAGGCACCGATTTTAACTCAGGCGCACTACAAACAACTGGGCGAGCATTAGATATAGCCATTAATGGCGATGGGTTTATAGCCGTACAAGGTAAAGATGGTAACGAAGCATATACACGGGTAGGTAATTTACGTGTTTCTGAAACGGGTGTACTAGAAACATCAAATGGGTTAGCGGTTATTGGTGATGGTGGTCCTATAACAATTCCAGATGCAAAAGGTGTTGAAATAAGTACCGATGGAACGGTGTCGACGATTACACAAACGAAAGGTAATGAAGTCGTTAATGTTGTAAATCGAATTAAATTGGTAAACCCAGATTTAAATACAGTAAAAAAAGGAAATGATGGTTTATTTCATCTGAAAAATAATGAACTGTCAAAAGCGGATGCGGCTGTCACGATAGTATCTGGCACATTAGAAGGTAGTAACGTAAATATTGCGACTGAACTGGTTAATATGATTGAGCTTGCACGTCAATTTGAAATGCAAGTGAAAATGATGAAGGTCGCGGAAAAAAATGATGAACAAGCAACAAGATTATTAAATATTAATTAGTCATTAAATTTTAGGTTGGAGTAATAAGCTATGTCTGAACCACTATGGATAGCAAAAACAGGGTTAGATGCACAAAAAAATAGATTGGCAACAATCTCAAATAATCTTGCTAATGTAAACACAACAGGATTTAAAAGAGCGAGAACCGTTTTTGAAGATTTAATTTATCAAAATGTTCGTCAACCGGGTGGGCAGAGTAGTCAAGAGACAGAATTACCTTCTGGACTAGCATTGGGCACAGGTGTGAGAACCGTTGCGACACAAAAAATACATCAACAAGGTAATTTATTACAAACATCAAATCAATTTGATATGGCGGTTGAAGGTCGAGGCTTTTTCCAAATTTTACAACCGAATGGAAACCTTGCCTATACACGCAATGGTGAATTTCAAGTTAGTTCAGATGGTCAATTAGTTAATTCATCAGGCTATCGATTACAACCTGATATCAATGTTCCTCAAAACTCTCTAAGTGTAACGATTGGTATTGATGGAACCGTATCGGTAACACAACCGGGTAACCCTGTTCCTGCTCAAATTGGAACAATTCAGTTAGCAGATTTCGTTAACCCAAGCGGTTTACAATCATTAGGTGGTAACCTTTTAGGCGAAACTGCAGCAAGTGGTGCAGCTATTATAGGCGCGCCGGATTCATTAAGTTTTGGTAGCTTAATACAAGGCTCATTAGAAAGTTCCAATGTTAATGTAGTTGAAGAGTTGGTTAATATGATTGAGACACAGCGTGCCTATGAAATGAACTCAAAAGCAATCTCAACAGCAGACCAGATGCTTCAATATGTAAATAACAATTTGTAGTTAAGTTAATATCAGTTGAGTTAATACAACATGAAAAAATTCATTAATATTTTTATAGTCTTGATACTTCTTTTAACTTTGTCATCTTGTGCATTAACGCGGAAAAAAGAAGAAAAGGAATCATTTAAACCAACCCCGCCGATTGTTATCAAATTACCCAAAGATGACGATGGTTCAATTTTTCGTCCTGAAATGAATGTTGGATTATTTGATGATAATAATGCGAGAAACATAGGTGATATACTTACGATTGTATTAAATGAATCGACAAATGCGAGCTCAACGGCAAATACAAGTGCCACTAAAGATCAAAAGGTTGACTTACCCAGCCCAAAATTAGCCGGTGATAAAGTAACAAAAAATGACAAAGAAATTCTTAATAATGAAGTGGATGCAGGTCGAGAGTTTAATGGCCAGGGGACAAGTGCGCAAAATAGTAGTTTTTCAGGAACGATTTCAGTGACTGTTGCTAAAGTATTACCAAATTTTAATTTGGTTGTTCGTGGAGAGAAACTTGTTCGTTTAAATCAAGCAGAAGAGTTTATTCGTTTTTCTGGAATTATCCGGCCACAAGATATTAAACCCGATAATACCGTGGAGTCTAATCGTATCGCTAATGTGCATGTGACGTATGCAGGTAATGGTACGATTTCTGCAGCGAATACGATGGGTGCATTAGGGCGCTTCTTCCAAGGTAAAGCTTGGCCATATTAATCATGCAAGCGAAGTAAGAAACAAGGGACATAATATGCTATCCACTAAAGAGTTTAAATTCACCGTCACCGTCGGTATTTTACTTTATATCGCACTGAGCTCTGGTTTAGTAAAGGCCGATAGAATTAAGGATATTTCCAACGTTGCCGGTATTCGAAGTAACCCATTAGTTGGTTATGGTTTAGTTGTTGGATTAGATGGAACGGGGGATGGTTCAGGTGCAATTGTCGACCAAAGTATGAAAAGTATGCTGTCACGCTTAGGTATTAATATTCCACCAGATGTCAATTTAAAGGCAAAAAATGTAGCAGCAGTTTCAATTCATGCGACGCTGCCTGCTTTCTCCAAGAAAGGTCAAAAACTCGATGTGACGATATCGTCTATAGGAGGGGCATCTAGTTTACGTGGTGGAAGTTTATTAATGAGTCCATTACGAGGAATAGATCGAAAAATATATGCGGTTGCTCAAGGTAGTGTTGTTGTTAGTGGCTTTGGTGTCGAAGGGATTGATGGTTCGAAGGTAACCGTTAATGTACCAAGTTCAGGGCGTATTCTTAGTGGTGCTATGGTTGAACGAGTAATTGATACACCCTTTGGTGATACTGATGAGATCGTACTCAATTTACATCAAGCTGATTTTACAACCTCAACGCGTTTAGCCGAAGTGATCAATACAGCTATTGGTCCTGGCTCAGCTCATTCAATCGATCCTGCTTCGGTTAGTATTAATGCACCGTCTGATCCTGCTCAACGGGTATCCTTTATTTCATTTATTGAAAACTTAACCATTAATCCAGGAGAGGCAGCGGCAAGGATAATTATTAATTCAAGAACGGGAACGGTGGTAATTGGTAAGCATGTTCATGTCTTACCTGCAGCTGTATCACATGGTAGTTTAACGGTTACCATTACGCAGTCGGCACAGGTAAGTCAACCACAAGCTTTGTCTGAAGGACAAACCACAGTTGTTCCTGTAACGGATATAAATGTTAAGCAAGAGAATAATAAAATGTTTGTATTCGATCCAGGTGTGTCTTTGAGTGATATTGTTCAAGCCGTTAATCAGGTTGGTGCCGCGCCTGGTGATTTGGTTGCTATTTTAGAAGCTCTTAAAGAAGTTGGCGCATTACAAGCGGAACTAATAATAATATAATCTCATTTCACTTTTACAGTATAAATACGGCAAGTTATTGCCGTGAAACCTCTGTAAGTCATTAATATATTTATAAAATAAACTCGGCATGCTTTCTGCATAGTCTCTATATAGTCTTTTAAATAGGGTCGTCAAATGTTAGATGCCGCATCATCAAGAGCGTATATGGATTTTTCTCAGTTTGCACAGATGCGAACTGACGCTAAGACTGCGCCACAAGAATCATTACGCGAAGTTGCTAAACAATTTGAAAGTATTTTCGTCAACATGATGCTGAAAAGTATGCGTGATGCAAGCTTTGGTGATGAGTTGTTTGATAGTAACCAAAGTGAGTTATATCAAGAGATGTTTGATAAACAAATCGCTTTGGATATGACTAAAGATAAAGGTATTGGTCTTGCTGATGTTTTAGTACAGCAAATGCAACGTTATGCTCCTGCTGCGAATGATTCAAAAAATTCTGATAGTCAGATATCGAATATAGAAAATAAAATTACAGATCCATTTGTCGGAAGTCGAAGCAAAACCGATTTTAAAACAACCGAAGAATTTGTTGACGTGATGATGCCTTACGCAGAAACAGCAGCAGAAGCGCTAGGTGTTGATCCTAAGGTACTTGTTGCTCAAGCTGCACTTGAAACGGGTTGGGGTAATGCGGTTGGTAGAAAGGCCAATGGTATGTCTAGTTTTAATTTATTTAATATAAAAGCCAGCGCAGGTTATGAGGGTAGTTCATATAGAAAGAACACCCTTGAATATGTTAACGGAGCAGCTAAGTTAGAAAAATCTTCTTTCCGTTCATACAACAACTATCAAGAAAGTTTTGATGATTATGTGAAATTTATTAAAACAAATGCACGTTATCAAGATGCGTTAAATAACGCATCTGAATCTAAACAGTACATCAATGGTTTACAACAAGCGGGGTATGCAACAGATCCGAACTATGCTGCAAAAGTTACACGCGTAATGCAAACATTACCGGTTACAGATAATGAAACATTTGATGATTATGGTTAGGGCATAAAATGGGTGCAGGTGATATTTTAGGTATTAGTGCGTCGGGTGCGTTAGCGGCTCAACGTGCTTTATCGACTACAAGTCATAATATTGCGAATAGCGCAACTAAAGGTTTTTCACGTCAGCAGACAGATCTTATCGCACGAGCACCACAACAACGTGGTAATGGTGCTGTTGGTACTGGAGTCATTGTCGATAATGTCCGACGCGTATATGATGAATTTGTTGTTGAAGAAGAACGTAGTGTTTCATCTTTATCTAGTGCATTAAATTCACAATATGATTATACCAGTCAGGTCGATACAATGTTATCCGACCCAGAAGCGGGTATGGCACCGGCAATACAAAATTTCTTCGCAGCTATGAATGGCGTTGCTGACGACCCGTCTTCTGTCTCTGCGCGGCAAGTTTTAGTTAGTGAAGCCCATTCATTAGAAGATCGTTTCCACTACATTGATAGCCGTTTTGAAGGAATAAGACGCGGCGTCCAAAAAGATATGCGCAATACGGTTCAAAACATTAATGATGTGGCTCAAGCGATTGCTAATGTGAATGAAGCAATTGTGAAAGCGCAGGAAATAGGTGGTAAAGATTCAATGCCTAATGATCTTCTTGATCAACGGGATCGATTGTTACTTGAATTATCAAACCATGTTTCAGTGCGAGGTCAAGTTCAAGAAGATGGTCGTTTGAATGTCTTTGTTGGCAATGGACAAGTGCTTGTAGTTGGTGGGCAGGCATCAAAAATGGATGTAATCGCTAGTCCAGAAGATGCCTCTGAGGTTGAAATTACATTTAATAGTCAAGGCAATGAAACAATCATTACTAAATTTATTACCGGTGGTGAGTTAGGTGGCATGCTTGATTTTAAGTCAGGTATTTTGGATGTTTCTCAAAACGACCTTGGTCGTATTGCAATGGGTATATCTAAGACATTTAATGAGCAACATAGACTTGGTATGGATTTAAAAAATGTATTAGGCGGCACATTCTTCGAAGAGTTAGATATTGTTGCGCCACAAGTTAAAAATAGTATTCGTAATAAAGGTGATATTGTTTTATCCGCTGAAATAACAAACTTAGATAAAGTTGGTGTTAGTGATTATCGCTTATCTTATTTTGATGGGAAGTATAGTCTGGTTAGATTAATTGACGATGAGTTAGTGTCTGAGTTTTCTTCTTTCCCGGCAGAAATTAGCGATGAAGGGTTTAAGTTAAAAATAAAATCGGGAAGTAGTATTGAAAATCAAGATAGCTTTATTATAAGACCAACCGTTGAAGCAGGACAACGATTCAAAGTATTGATTAATGATGTAAAAAAAGTTGCGGCAGCTTCTCCTGTCCGTGCTTTTGAGGATGTTGCGAATTTAGGCGATGGTGAGATTACTGCTGTTGAAGTATTAGGTACCGATAGTAAATTATTCCAGGGTAACACTAAAGATTTAGAAATGCCCCTTGTTGTACGTTTTATTGATGATACACATTACGAAATACTCGATAACAAAGGTAACCCAATAAAACATAAAGTGGCAGCGGTTCCTGCAACACCTGCTATCGCAGCAGACAAAGATGGAAATGCAACACCCGCAATACCGGCAACACCCGCTTCAGCTCCGAGTATTACGTCCCTTCACGAATATAATCCAGAAAAAGGTATTCAAGTTTTCCCAACGCCTGATGGTATTGATATGAAGGTGCGTTTTAAAATTACGGGTAATCCAAAGGCGGGTGATAGTTTTCATGTTGAATTTAATAAAGATGGGATAGGTGACAATGGTAATGCCGTTGAATTGGCAGCATTACAAAACAAGCGTTTGCTTGATGATGCAACAGGTACCTATACACAAGTCTATTCTCAACTTGTTTCTCGTGTGGGTAGTAAAACGCATGAATTAGATACGAGTAGTAAGGCGCAACATATGTTACTGGAACAAGCGAATCAACGACGCGAAGCAATATCCGGCGTTAATATGGACGAGGAAGCTGCAAACTTAATCAAATATCAGCAGCTATATAAAGCTAATGCACAAGTTATGGCAACAGCTAAAGAAATGTTTGATACTTTAATGCAGGCCTTTAGGTAAAAATTATGCGTGTATCAACAAAACAAACTCAACAAATTGCCATTAGTGCTATGGTTGATCAACAAGAAAAATTAACTCGAACTCAAAAGCAAGTTGCAACCGGTAAGCGTATCTTTAAACCATCTGAAGATCCTATTGGTGCTGCACGCGTAGTTGAATTAAAAGATATTTTATCAACGAATGGACAATACGAAAAGAATATCAATGCGGCTAGAGCAAGATTAACAGTTGAAGAATCCATAATGGGTAACGGGACAGAAATTTTGCAGCGTGTTCGTGAGCTAGCGATTGCTGCAAATAATGCATCACAAACAAATGAAACTCGAAATTTTATTTCTCAAGAAATTGATCAACTTCTAGAAGAAATGTTAGATATGGCAAACTCCACCGACGGTGGAGGTGATTATTTATTTTCCGGATCAAAAACAAATTTTAGACCTTTTGTGAATAATGAAAATGGTGAATTTGAATACCAGGGTGATGACACCCAACGTAATTTACAAATTGGACCCAAGCGTACAATAGCAACGAGTGACTCGGGTGATTTTGTTTTTCGATCTATTAAAGATGGTAATACAGAATTTACCGCACTTGAAAACAAAGAGAATACTGGGACAGGTATTATTGATCCCGGTAGTGTAACGGGAACATACGATGGAGGAACGTACGCCATTATTTTCGATAAGAAAGAATCTATCGATCCGAATGAGCCTATTACCTATAAAGTTGTCAATTCAAAAGAGGAAGAAATTATTCCTGCTGGAACGGTTTATGTAGATGGTGCATCGATAGAATTTAATGGTGCGCGTGTCTATGTTGAGGGTGAACCTGAAGCAAAAGATTTTTTTGTTGTTCGTCCAAGCGAGAACCAGGATATCTTTACAACCTTAAAGAACTTTGTTGAAACTTTACGTACACCTCGTGGTGACCCTAAAACTAATGCAGATTTACATAACGAAATTAATCGTACAATATTAGGCATAGATAATGGCTTGGGTCGTGTTCTTGAAACACGTTCTAACCTAGGTGCACGGTTAAAAGCACTCGATGCACAAGAAAGTATTAACGAAGATTATAATCTGCAAATAAAGGAAATCTTATCTAGCATTGAGGATTTAGACTATTCTAAGGCTGTTAGTGAATTAAACTTAAAGTTAACCGGTCTACAAGCCTCTCAAAAGGCGTTTAGTCGTGTACAAAATCTATCGATGTTTGATTATATATAATAAAAACAATAAGATACGCCATATTTTTTATTCTTTTCACCCTCCTAAAATAATTTACTTTTTTTTACTTCTTACCCTAAAGATACGAAGAACCCGGACGCTAGGTATCACGGAAGCGGAATGGTTAGTCAATATTTTTAATCATAACCGTTATTGTTATTTCCCTTAACCGCAGCGTTTGCGAGTGAAGGAACGAT
>Ga0316205_10003237_pt1 | contig 15680 bp, 16 predicted proteins | sample 3monthpyrite_MG_FD_204941 | JGI IMG/M metagenome (GOLD analysis project Ga0316205, IMG submission 204941) | Microbial mat bacterial communities from mineral coupon in-situ incubated in ocean water Damariscotta River, Maine, United States -... | ecosystem: Environmental > Aquatic > Marine >... | reverse complement strand
TCCCGACATCCTGCTCCCAAAGCAGGCGCGCTACCAGACTGCGCTATACCCCGATGTCGTCCAGATAACTGCCTATCTAGAAGGCCGAGGATAATACGCGGATGACTCGTTTAGGTCAACACGTAATCCTCATAGAATGTCACTTTTTTTCAATTATTTCAAAAAGCTGGACATATTTTGAGCTGTTACTGATATGGCGCGATCAGACGAACTTACTAATGACTGCAACATGATACCAAAGCCCTTAATTTCATGAGAGAATGTGCGTCTTTCTGAACAGCCCTTCTAATAGTACAGGTTTATTGAATGACAGCCCAAATCATCGATGGAAAACAACTCGCTCACGATTTAAAACAACAATGTAAACAACGCATTGATGAGCGTCTGGCCAAGAATATAAGAGCGCCAGGACTTGCGGTGATTTTAGTGGGTGCTGATCCAGCTTCAGAAGTATATGTCAGAAACAAACGCCAAAGCTGTGAGCAGATTGGCTTGCTGTCGAAATCTTATGACCTGGATGAGTCAACCAGCCAGCAAGAATTATTTGATCTGGTAACCAAATTAAATAACGATGACACGATTGATGGCATTCTGGTGCAATTACCTTTGCCTGACCATATCGATACTTCTTTAATTATTGAACATATAATCCCCTCGAAAGATGTTGATGGCTTTCACCCCTACAACATTGGCCGACTAGCCCAGCGCATTCCACTATTACGTCCCTGTACGCCCTGGGGCATTATGAAAATGCTTGAAAATATCGGAGAAACCTTTAAGGGCAAACATGCGGTTATTGTCGGCGCGTCAAATCATGTAGGACGCCCAATGTCGATGGAGTTATTACTGGCTGGCGCAACGGTCACGATGACGCACCGCTTCACTACAAATTTACCGGAACTGGTTGGTCAGGCAGATATTCTTGTCGTCGCTGTCGGTAAGCCCGGCATTGTAAAAGGTGAATGGGTTAAACCAGGATCTACCGTTATCGATGTCGGTATAAACCGGACTGAAGAGGGTAAACTGATTGGAGATGTCGACTTTGATACTGCAGCTGAACGCGCAGCCTATATCACTCCGGTTCCGGGTGGCGTTGGCCCTATGACAGTGGCAACCTTAATGAGCAACACCGTTGACTCTGCGGATATCAAAGACCAGAAATAAACATTTGATCACACTGATTAACTTTAATCAGTGTGATTAACCAGGCCTTTTAAAACCATATCTGTGAAACTCACAATCCCGATCATTTTCCCATTTTCGAGAACCGGCGAACGCGACAAACCAAAGCGTTCAAATAATCTTGCGCAATATCGGATATCCATTTCAGGATCAATTGAAACAACAGGCTTGGTCATGATTTCATAAATATTTACACGATCTGGGGAACGATCTTTAGCCAGTACTTGTTTGGCAATATCTGACAATAACACCATGCCGTATTCATCACCTTCAAAACGTTTATCCACCAACAATGTTTTGGTTTCAATATGACGCATTTGCTCAAGCGCTTCAGCAACTGTTAATTTACCATCTATCATATCCACTTCTGCTTTCATGACATCACGTACTTTTACTATATTGTCTGGCTTCATAATTCTTCCTCCACAGCATTCACTAATTCTTCTACCTGATGCGCAACTCCTACCGCATCTTCGACATCTATTTGAAACGCAATACCGGTACCGGGACTGGTATCAAATTCACCGATATCGGCGATCGTTTCGAGAATATGTCTCGACATATGCTCTTCTACCAAAAACAACAGGACATCACGCTGCGTCTCCAGTGACAAACCAAAAAATGTTTTCGATTTATTCATGCCTTCGCCACGCGCACTGTTAATAACAGTTGCACCAGTTGCTCCTGTGTTTCGGGCAGCTTCAATCACTTTGTCTGTTTTAGAATCTTCCACGAATGCAATTATTAATTTGAAATGCATATCCTAGTTCTCTCTATATGGACCGTCTAACCGGTCATCAATGTAATAACCCAAAACCATCATCTTTTTTGCTTCGTCTTCTTACTCATCATCTCAGAAATTTGCGCATATGCCATCACCGACATTACCGGAAACAAACTGGCAAACGCGATTAAACCAAACCCATCCAGCAGCGGGTTTCTTCCAGGAACCGTTTCAGCCAGACCCAAGCCAAGCGCTGCCACAAGCGGCACAGTCACTGTTGATGTGGTTACGCCACCCGAATCATAAGCCAGCGGAATAATTAATTTAGGTGCATAGAATGTCTGAATAACAACAAAGATATAGCCAACAATTATAAAATAATGCATCGGCAAACCGGTAACGATCCGATATGTTCCTATCGATATCCCTATAGCAACACCTAGTGCCACAGCAATTCGCAAGCCCCATACTCCAATCGCACCACCCGATACTTCTTTCGCTTTTATCGCCACCGCCATTAAAGAAGGCTCGGCTATTGTGGTACTAAAACCGATTGCAAAAGCAAACAGATACACCCAGTAATAGTCTGCCCAGTTCACCACATCCGGTATTACAGAACCTTTGCCAAATAGAAACTCAGGGTTGGTTAACTGATCAGCCATTAATCGACCAATTGGGAAAAGTGCTTTTTCCAGTCCAACCAGAAAAAAGGTCAAACCAATAATGACGTATACAAAACCCACCAGAACATTTTTTAAATTAGGGATAGGCCGCCGAATAACAAACAACTGAAAGCCAAACAAAATAAGCCCAATCGGCAACACATCTTTTAATGTTGAGAGTAATGTATTAAACAGATCCAGGAACATGATCAGATCACCATTCCATAACCCATGACAAAAATCATGGGCAATAAAGATGCAAAAGCAATCAAACCAAAACCATCAATCATCGGGTTTCTGCCTTTAATTGAAGATGCCAGACCAACACCTAATGCCGTCACCAGAGGCACGGTAATCGTCGAGGTGGTTACACCACCAGAATCATAAGCAATACCGATAATTTCTTTCGGTGCGAAAACCGTCATAGCCACCACCAAAAGATAACCACCTATAATCATAAAATGGATGGGCCAGCCTTTAAGAATTCTGATGACACCCAAAACAATGGCAAGACCTACCGACAACGCAACGGTATAACGCAAACCAGTAGCATAAGATTGTTGTGCGATGAGAGTTTGTTCGATCATGCCGCCATTGGCTGCCACACTAGCAGCTTCTGCTGCCACAGCTATCAGCGCTGGTTCCGCAACGGTTGTGCCAAAACCTAGTGAAAATGCAAAAACAATGAGCCAGAAAACACTGCCCTTACGCGCAAAGGCATGTGCCATGCTTTCTCCAATGGGGAACAAACCCATCTCCAAACCATAGATGAAGAAGGTAAGCCCGAGCGTTACAAATGCCAAACCAATTAATAACTCAAATAAATTTGGCAGAGGCTGACCAAAAACAGCCAACTGAAAAACGACCACAACCAGTATAATAGGCGCCAGATCGCGCAGACTACCCAGCATTGATTTTAATAGCGCGAGAAAAGCAGTTTTCAAGAAAAACCTTCAGCTGTGATTATTAACTTTAAGTTTAGCTTAAAATTTTTAAACAAAGCATGAAATATATCAATTATCTGTCGATCTACGATGAAACTGTTGATTAGTGTCCAGTAAAGATTCTGCTTTCAATACTTCTTCAGTCATATTCATCACACTGTCCGGATTCAGTGATATAGATGAGATCCCCTGCTCCACAAGCCAGTGTGTAATTTCCGGAAAATCAGAAGGTGCCTGACCACAGATGCCGACATATTTATCCTGTTTTTGACAAGACTTAATGGCCATACTCATGAGCATTTTAACGGCATCATTTCGCTCATCAAAACCTGTAATTAAACCCGAGTCTCTGTCCACGCCAAGCGTTAATTGAGTGAGATCATTTGAGCCGATTGAAAAACCATCAAAATGCTGTAAGAACTGATCAGCGAGTAATGCATTAACCGGTATTTCGCACATTAAATAAACGCGTAGCCCATCCATACCTCTGCTCAGTCCTTGCTGCTTCATAATTTGTAATACTTTAGTGGCTTCATCCACACTTCTTACAAACGGCACCATGACATGTACATTATCGAGCCCCATCACTTTACGAACCTGCAACAAGGCTTTGCATTCCATTTCAAAACACTGGCTAAACATATTTGAGGGATAACGTGATGCACCCCTGAAGCCAATCATCGGGTTCTCTTCCTCTGGCTCAAAGGATGTGCCCCCCATCAAAGTAGCATATTCATTGGATTTGAAATCAGACAATCTGACAATCACTGGTCGTGGATAAAAAGCTGCCGCTATCGTTCCGATACCTTCCGCAAGTTTATCAACATAATATTTTTCTGGTGATTCATAACCAGAAATAATCAGTTTGATCTGCTGCTGTAAATCTTCATCCAGCGTATCCAGCTCTAGCAATGCTCTTGGGTGCACTTTAATGGTGTTGTTAATAATGAACTCCAGCCGTGCAAGCCCGACGCCTTCAACCGGTAAAAACGACGCTTCGAACGCCCTTTCTGGATTAGCCAGGTTTAACATGATATTGGTCTTAGGCTTTTCCAGATGACTGTAATCAATTGTATCTTTATTGAAGGATAACTCACCGTCATAAACATAACCGGTATCACCCTCAGCACAAGAAACAGTGACAATACTACCGGTAGAAATTAATCGTGTTGCATCACCACAACCAACAATAGCTGGTATACCTAATTCCCGTGCAATAATTGCCGCATGGCAGGTTCTCCCGCCCCGGTTGGTGACGATAGCTGAGGCAATTTTCATGACCGGTTCCCAGTCAGGGTCGGTGATGTCCGTTACCAGGACATCGCCCGGTTTCACCTGATACATATCCGTTGCATCGAGAACAACCCGGGCACGGCCAGTAGCAATTTTTTTACCGACACTTTTGCCCACTGCCAATACATCGCTTCGCTGATTAAGACTGTATCGCAGCTGCTGATTTTTTGAATCTAAAGCTTGTACGGTTTCCGGACGTGCCTGAACAATATACAGTTGATTATTGAAACCATCTTTGGCCCATTCAATATCCATCGGCCGGCCATAATGCTGTTCAATTTTTACCGCATATCTGGCCAGCTGCAGAACATCATCGTCAGACAAGGAAAACTTACGCCGTTCGGATGGCACAACGTTAACATTATGTGTGGAAAGACCTGCTGTATTATCTTTTGAATAAACCATCTTTTTCGCTTTCTCACCAAGAAAGCGTCTTAAGATCGGGTGATGACCTGACTCCAGTGTCTTTTTATAAACATAAAACTCGTCCGGATTAACCGCACCCTGCACCACGTTTTCACCCAGACCATATGCAGAATTAATAAAAACCACATCCCGAAAGCCGCTTTCAGTATCCAGTGTAAACATAACACCCGATGATCCGCGATCCGAACGAATCATTTTTTGCACACCAATAGACAAGGCAACATCCGAATGTAAAAAACCTTTATCAACGCGATAAGAAATAGCTCTGTCAGTAAATAACGACGCATATACTCGCTTGCAGGTTAATAATAAATTTTCAACACCACTGATATTGAGATAGGTTTCTTGCTGACCTGCAAATGAAGCATCAGGCAAATCTTCAGCCGTCGCTGAGCTTCTGACAGCAACATCAGGGCTAATGCCATAACGCTCTTCAAGATCATGATAAGCACTTGTGATCTCATCCCTCAATAGGTCAGGCATGACAGCATGAAGAATCATACTGCGAATTTTTTTACCCGTATTCACCAGATCACTAATATTATGGACATCCAGATTATCCAGCAACTGATTGATCTCTTCAGTCAGATTATTTTCACTGAGATAATATTGATAAGCCTCAGACGTTGTCGCAAAGCCGTATGGCACATTGATACCCTCTCCTGCCATCGCCGAGTACATTTCACCCAGCGAAGCATTTTTTCCACCAACCAACGGAACATCATTAATACCAACTTCTGCAAACGTTTTAATATATTTCATCAGCATTCCCGGCCTGGCGGCTATATTCGTTTTTTGTAGAACTTTCTAACTTAACTATACTCAAACTTAATGTAATCTATCCTTTAAATATATCAAGGATCCTTGAAATGACCAGCATTTAAAAAAAACCAATGAATAAAAGCAATTTATTAATGACCAATATAAAATGGTATCAGTCTCTGAGGTATCAGATTCCGCTGACCGTGTTAATCTTGCTTGGTCTGTTATCCAGCATTATTGGTTTTACTTTAAGTTCAGTAAATGCGCGAAAACATGACTATGCCATACTTAATCTTGCTGGACAGTTACGCGTCATTTCCACCACTTTGCTTAACCAAAGCAAACAATATCAGCAAAATGCACCAAGAGATTACCCTGCATATTTTCGTGATTTAAATCTGTACGCAAAAGACCTGAACAATCAGATTAAATCATATGATGATATTATTCAGGCATTTAAAGCAAGAAGTCTGGGTATCGAACTAACCGGACTTGATTCAGAACTCACCTGTAACTGGGACAGCCAATCCATTACTCAGCTTGATCTGACTGCCGAGGAATGGTTCAACTTCAAATCAGGACTGATGGTGGCTTTGGGGAACAATCTTGAAGAACCTAAACTTGAACATGGCGCATCATTTATTTCAAGCCATGCAGAAGCGTTACAAAGATCAACAGACCTGTTAACACAGTCATTCAGACAGATGATGCAAACCAAGCTTGATTCATTAATTCTTACGATTCAGGTTTTACTAACTGTTTCTGTCATTATATCAGCAGGTTTAATTGCACAGTTTTATTTTCGTATCCAAAAGCCCTTGCAGAGCAGTCTCGATGGCATTCAGGAAATCAGTAACGGCATTTTAGAGCATCGCATCAAACCTACTACCAATAATGAACTCAGTCTTCTGGTAAAAGCCATTAACAATATGGCTTCTTCATTAAATGCCATATTCAAACTGACTTCTCAGGTTAATAACGCAGACAACATCGATGACACACTACAAACCGTCTTTAAAGAATTCAATACAATTTCACCGATTAACTGGGCCGGAATCTTCAGCGTTAATGCAAACAGAAGTAAAATTAAACTTGATCGCCTGTTCAGTGATTTTAAAAGTCAGTTAAAAGAAGGTCAGGAATTTGATTTTAACGGCTCATTTATGGCCAGAATGATTGACCATGGAAAAATCACCATCATCAATAATCTTTCAACAATAAAAGATCAGTTCCCTGAATCTGCCATTATTAAACTCAAAGAGCTCGACAACCTTAACTCAGTAATGCTGCTTCCACTGACAACTTCTTTCAAAGATGACAGTGTTATTGTTTTCGCATCCAGAAACCTCAATGCATACGATGAAGATAAAAGCGACCTGATAAGCTTCATTGGCAATCAGCTAACTCACAGTTTTGAGAAAAATGTTGTGATGGAGAGTCTGGTCATCTCCGCAGTTGAAGGCCTTGCAAAACTGGCCGAAAGCAGAGACCCTGAAACCGGTGATCATTTATTAAGAATGAGTATTTATTCTTCTATCATTGCGCAACAGTTAAAAAACAACTCACCCTATTCTGATCAGATAGACAATCGTTACATTAGAAATATTCTTCGCTTTGCTCCGATGCACGACATTGGAAAAGTCGGTATCGAAGACAGTATTTTACTAAAACCAGGACAACTAACGACTGAAGAAAGATTATCAATGCAATCACACCCGACGATTGGAGGTGACGTATTAAGACGATGTGAGTCACAAATGAATATGGTTGGCCACAGTATTTTTACACTTGGAATTGAAATTGCAGATGCACATCATGAAAAGTTTGATGGAACTGGTTACCCACAACAGCTATCCGGCACAGTCATTCCCCTGTCTGCACGAATTGTTGCAGTTGCCGACGTGTTTGATGCCTTAACCTCTAAACGGCCATACAAAGAAGCCTGGTCAGTAGAGAAAGCACTGGGTCTTTTAGATAAAGAAACCGGCATACATTTTGATCCTGTTGTTATTCAGGCATTCAAGGATGCTTTTGAAGACATCATGATCGTATACGAAAAACACAAACACGTTTAAGAACTGATTGAAAAAAAGCTGAGGCTGTTCTGATAAGTTTTCTCAGCGATCAGCTCATAAGACTGCCCATAACATTCTGCCACAGCCTTACAAATATGAGGCAGATATGCCGGCACATTTCGATTTGATTTAGGCCGCGGTCTCATATCCCTTGGTAACAAATAGGGCGCATCGGTTTCAATCATCAATCTATCCAGCGGAACATCACCGACCAAAGTCTTAAGCTCACTCCCCCGGCGCTCATCACAAATCCAACCAGTGATACCAATATATAACCCTGATTCCAGATATGTTCTTAATTCAGATTGATTCCCGGTAAAACAATGCGCAACTGCAGCAGGAATATCTTTAATATATTTTGACAAAATGTTAATAAAATCATCATGCGCATCTCTTTGATGCAGAAAAACAGGATACTGCTTTTCTGCGGCCAGTTTTAATTGCTCTTCAAAACAATAGCGCTGCACCTCCGGTGCTGAAAAATTCCGGTTATAATCAAGTCCACATTCACCCACAGCAACCACTGATTTATTATCAAGCAAGGCTGAAAGCACAGCAACAGAATCATCATTAAACTCTTTAGCATTATGTGGATGAATTCCTGCTGTAGAGTAAAGTATATTCTCATATTTTAAGGTCAGTGCCTGTGCTTTTATCGATTCGCTGACATCAGTACCGGTCACAATCATTTTCTTAACACCTGAGATCAGCGCATCATTAACAACCATATCGAGATCTTTTTTAAACCTATCTGAGGTCAGGTTTACACCTATATCTGCTAACAATAAACTCTCCGTAAACTCAAAAATAAAAAGCATTAAAACAAACTTAAGCGGTATAATTACCAATTACCATATCTAATGAATATCTTAAACCATGTCTACAATTCTGAGTGTTTATTGTACCGACAAAAACAAGCTAATTCAGGCGCAAGCTTTTGCTGAGAAAAATAACTTTGCATTCACTGACACTTTAACGAGCGATACACCTCTTTGTCTGAACTTTGATCTTGATTTACCCGAGTTATCCGACACCAGCAATCAGTCTGCAATTCATATTGATTTCACAGGTGGAGGGTTGGCTCACAGGCTACAGTTTGGTGGCGGCAAAGGCCAGACCATTGCTAAAGCTGTTGGCATCAGCAGCAAAAACAAACCCCATATTCTTGATGCCACCGCAGGCTTAGGTCGTGATGCTCTGGTACTGGCTAATCTGGGCTGTCAGTTAAGTCTGGTCGAACAATCACCGGTTCTCTATGAAATGTTAACGCAGGCGAAGCATATAGCTTCAGATGATCCATTGTTTAATCAGGCAACACAAAAAGGGTTCTCTATTTATCATAACAATGCGGTTGCTTTCATGAAGGAAAAAACAATACCTGACTGTGATGTGGTTTATATGGACCCAATGTACCCGGAAAAGAAAAAGTCTGCACTGGTAAAAAAGGATATGCAGATATTACAAAAGTTACTTGGACATTCCACAGAAAATCAAATAGCTGATTTATTAGAAACCGCTTTAAAATTTGCTAAACAACGGGTTGTTGTCAAAAGACCTAAGGGTGCAGATAATATTCGAGGCATTAAACCGACCATGAGCTTAAACTCAAAAAAAACACGCTATGATATCTATGTCATTAAGGCGATGATGCCCCTGTCAGTTTGAGAGCGCTTCTAGTTTAAGAAATTTATGATTTTTATCAAACAATAAACGGAATCGTCCATGTATTCCGTCATTTTTTATAAAAGGCTGTAAAGCCTTAGCTGGGAACTGGATTCTGCGTCCATCCTCTGCTTTTACAATAATACTCTTTACACTACCACGATAGTAATGCAAATAAGTTTCTGAGCTTATGCTTAAAGAAAATACAACACCCTGCATTACATCTGAACAGGCAGAGCTACCAGCCCCACACAACACCTTCCAGAAGCATATTTAATTCATTGTATTCAGGCTCTTTAGAAACAACAAATTGTTTTGATTTCTTACTAAAACGCTTAAATAATCCTGATGCACCTTCTGCACCTCTTGCTGTTGTCAGAGATGCTGTAATCTGATCTCTTAACTGAGCAGGGATACGCTTACTGGCAGTAATCGTCTGGTTTGGCATACGAATACTTTTCCAGATGATTTTATACTGAGCACGTACATCATCAGGTAGTTTGTTTTTAAAAAAACCATCACGCATAACTGCTGCAACGCATTTGCCAGATTTCAGCTTATTAAATACCCCTTTCATACCGCCCTTAGTTTCAACGAATAAGGGTTGTCTGACCGGATTTTTAAATTCACGTAACATAGAGATAGTTGCCAGATTTGGCGATGCGAGACCACAGATTTTCTTAGCGACCAGATCCTGAATATTATTCAAACCAGAATCTTTCTTAGTCACAATATAAAAACCTAAATGACCTTTTAATCTGACCAAAGGTACATGTTGAATATGAGTCATTCTCCATGAAGCAAACTGCGGTCCGTCAAAAACCAGATCATAATCGCCTCGTCTCATTTTCATAGAATACGAGAGCCAGTCTCTTGGATGTTTATAGGTCACTTTTTCACCCAGCATAACACTTAATGATTCAGCGATTGGACCATAGATATTCTGACCAACATCAGGTTTTTCTCTGGGAGGTGCTGAGAAGATTAACTCAGCTTTTGATACGACAGGTTGAAGAACAAACAACAACCCCAGAACCAACATTATTTTCTGCTTCATGGATAGTACCCCTACATTAATTTGCCAAGTAAAGATGCTTTTTTGTATTTATCCATACTTATTTTTTTTTGCACCATAACTGATCATAGTAGGAAAAGCAGAATGTTTCAAATTTGTGAAATTTATTGCTGATAAACCCTGAAAATATAGTGGTTTATTGTGGTTATATAAGGGTAATGAGTCACCTATCTAAGGGTAACTTCTTAACTAATCTCTGAAGTTTTTAAATTGCAAAGGGAGATCAACATCCTCTTTTTTCAACATTGCCATCACTTGTTGTAAATCATCTCTTTTTTTACCGGTCACTCGAACTTGCTCACCCTGAATTGCAGCCTGAACTTTTAGTTTAGATTGCTTAATAAGCTTTACAATTTTACGCGCATGATCAGTGTCGATTCCTGCCTGCACATTTGCCGACTGATAAGCACGCTTTCCACGTTCTTCAATATCACCTAAATCGAGACAGCGTAAATCAAGACCACGTTTGGACATTTTACTAAATAAAATTTCATGCATCTGGCGAACCTGAAACTTACTGCTCGCTTCTAAGTTCAAAGTATTTTCAGTCTGTTTAACACAGGCATCTGTGCCTTTAAAATCAAACCGCCCAGATATCTCACGATTCGCCTGATCAACGGCATTTTTTAATTCATGCTGATCAACATCAGATACAATATCAAACGATGGCATTACGCTTCCTCATATTTAAATTAATTGCTGGATAAGATACATGAAATTATTACCAACTTCACGAACCTTTATTGTCACCGGAGCTGTCTTTGGTTTTTTTAGCGTGGGATTTGGCGCCTTTGGTGCACATGCTATTAAAGGTACTATCAGTCCCGACTTATTAACTATTTACCAGACCGCTGTTGATTACCAGTTCTTTCATGCTTTAGGGCTGATTTTAACCGGACTCGTGTTCCAGCATCAGCCACACAAACTGATTCTGATCGCTGGCTGGCTGATAATTGCAGGTATTTTTGTGTTCTCTGGTAGCTTATATTTTTTGAGTTTGACTGGCATTCGCTGGTTGGGTGCAATTACACCTGTTGGTGGCACAGCTTTCATCGCCGCCTGGCTACTGTTAGCCATTGGCACACTTAAAAAAGACTCATAATTTTCGCTGAGTTGCGGTTAATATCCCGTGCAAAATATTAAGCTCTCTGCGACTTGGTTTTGCCCGATTAATAAACATCTGTAATCGTCGCAGGACTTTTTCCGGGTTATTACTGCCAAAAAATTCAATATCTGTCATCACCTGACGCAGATGCTGATGGTAAGTTTCAAGCTGTTCAGCTGTCGCTACCCGATCATCACCTTCCCGTTTTTCCACTTTTTCAATATCACCTTGCTGAGACGTTTTATAAAGTTCATAACAAATAACCTGAACCGCAGCAGCCACATTCAATGAACTACATTCCGGGTTTGTCGGGATATGTACCAGACGGTGGCATAACGCCAGCTCTTCATTAGTCAGTCCTGTGCGCTCACGGCCAAAGACAATAGCAACCGGTCCCTGCTCACTGGCAGTAAGAGCTGTATTTGCCATTGCATGAGGATCTTCAACTTCCCAGTTTAAGGTTCGCTCTCTGGCACTGGTACCGATCACCAGCTGGCAATCAGCAATGGCCTCCTGCAAGGTTTCAGTAACCACCGCCTGATTAACGATATCAACAGCATGTGTAGCTCTCAGGCTTGATTCTGTGGATGGAAAATCTTCCGGTGAAACCAGATATAACTCACCAATGGACATATTTTTCATGGCCCGGGCCGCCGCGCCAATGTTGCCAGGATGTGAGGTGTGAACCATTACAATTCGGATATTTTCTAACATGTTCTATAATTGTCCGAGTAAAGGATACAATTCTGCCTGATTTGAATGAATCCCGATACAAATTTAAGCGTTTCTGTTATGCTACGCGCCGATTGATTTAAGAGCTCTTTTGCAATGAACCCGATGCTAAATATTGCCGTCCGTGCTGCACGCGACGCTGGAAAACTGATAGTCCGCTATATGGACCGTGTTGATCGCTTACCCGTGATCACCAAAGAAAAGAACGACTTTGTCACCGAAGTGGACCAGTCAGCAGAAAGACTGATTATCAATACATTGAAGCAGGCCTTTCCGGATCATTCAATTCTGGCCGAAGAAAGTGGCAGCGAAGGCAGCAGCGACTATCAGTGGATCATTGATCCTCTGGATGGAACTACCAACTTTCTCCATGGTTTTCCCCAGTTTTCAGTATCTATTGCACTTAAACACAAAAACAAACTCACCTTAGGCGTGGTCTACGATCCCCTCAGACAGGAGCTGTTCACAGCCAGCCTCGGTGATGGTGCATTCATGAATAACCGCCGTATACGGGTCAGCAAACAACTGGGACTTAATGGCGCATTAATCGGCACCGGCTTCCCTTACAAAGACTTCAGATATCTCGATGCATACACCGATATGTTCAAAAGCCTGATTACTAAAACAGCCGGCATCCGTCGCCCCGGTTCTGCGGCACTGGATTTGGCATATCTGGCTTGTGGTCGTATTGATGGCTTCTGGGAGATTGGCCTGAACAGCTGGGATATCGCTGCTGGTGCACTGCTGGTGCGCGAGGCTGGTGGTATTGTCACCGATTTTTCGGCCAATGAAGATTACTTAACAAATGGTAATGTGATTGCCGGCAACCCCAAAGTTTTCAATCAGATATTAAAAACTTTGGAGCCACATATTCCAGAAGAACTGAAGTAACCAGCAAAGCTTAAAAACTTAAGCGTTCTGCTGCACCCATTCTTCAGGGGTAAATGCTTTGATAGTTAAAGCATGCAGCGCGCCACTGGTGATTTCCTGATTCACAGTGGCGTAAACCATTTTCTGTTCCTGAACCATTGTTTTGCCTTCAAAATCAGCACTCACAACTGTTGCTTCAAATTTACTACCATCACCTGTTACTGTAACTGTACTGCCAGGCATGCCGGCTTCAATCAATGATTTAACGTCTTCTGGAGTCATGCGTCTAATACCTATGTAAGAATGATCTTGGGGCAGGAAGTCTACACGGTCTAAACATCATGTCAAACCGCTTTCAGCAGGGTTTTACCCGTTTTATTGGGCCATCGCATGATGGATTTGGTGTCGCTAAAGATTAACGTTCAGTGCAATCTGATCCGCAGCTTTCAGGTAAAGTATAAATATTAATTTTCTAAAAAAGTTAATCGCTCCATATTTACTGTTTTTTCATCAGGCTAGCGTTAAATTGCAGGTAAAAAAAAGCCACATCAAATGATATGGCTTTGATGACTGCAAAAAAATTTATTCTTTACCTAATAAATCGTCCACGTTATCCAGATCATTAATCACTCTCCAGATGCCACCACTGGATTCTACTTTGTTTCTCCAGTTCTCGATTCTAGTCATGTATTCACGTGGGTCAACATTATCTGAACGTAATTTAGTCACGTTTAGTGCGGTCACGGTAACGCTGTTAAAATTAATCGGAAAATCTCTTATATGTCCTTTTGGAATTTCTTCTTTCATATCCGAAAAAACAAAAATATGACGATTGCCAGCACCGGTCTCTTCAAGATAATCAATCGCCTGAAGCATACCTCCACTGATATCGGTATATGTACTGCTCTTCACTTCACTGACCATTGTATTGATAGCCTGCTGGAACGTTCTTTTTTGAGAGTTGGCTGCAGATGGCCGGTCATCAAAAGTCATTTTTGCAACAATATCTTTTTCGCTAAAACTGCCGCTATCAATTCTCGCAACTGCAAAAGAGTCGCCACTTGTCATTGTACCAAGAATATAATTGATAATAGATTGCGCTTTGTTTAATTCCTGTGTGTAGGTGCCAGAGGTATCCAGCAGCAACATCACAGCCGTTGCGTGTGACTTCGGGTCAGAACAACCAGATGACAAACTTAAAAACAATGTAATAATAAGTGTAGCTATTTTCTTAAACATAACTTTCCCCTGACATCCTGTAATTAAATTGCTTTAGCAGGTTTTTTATCTGCTGTTTTTATTGTTTTCTTATTGCCGATACTCTGTTCAATTTTCAAAGGAATGAAAATAATTAAATCATAAATATTTAACAGAATATGACCAACATTACTGGCAAGACTGCCCAGCTGTCTGATCAAAAATGCCAGAGACTGAAGCATAAAAACAATCAGCATACCGATAACTGTTCTGAGTGAATGCACAAATGATTCTAAGGGAATAGCCACCAGCATTAATGCAAAAGGTAATATAAAGCCCATCGTCATCTGGCCGATTGTTGTGATCCAGCGAAACTCAGGTGCTTCTACGGTAATACCTGCCAGTGATTGTGTCAGTGCTTCTCTGTCTGCAGCTAACAAATCACGCATATAAGCCAGTGAAGACTCAATACCTGCAAAAACAAAGAGAAAAATAAAGGCAATCAGTGCCATATTCTTTCTGAGCTTATCATCCAGCGCACTGATAATTGGAAACAGTCTCGTAATTTGAAATGCTTCCATTAAAAATAATCCCAGTACAATTTCAAAAAACACCAGAACTAATGCGGCGACATCCGACGCTCGCAGCGGTCCAAGACGACTGGCACCACCCACCATTTCCGACATTGGTAAAGCGATTAGCTGAAAGTTAACATAGGCACCTAATAAAGCAATAATTAAGACCAGACCTGATGTAAAGAACTGGGTCATTGATGAAGATGACAAAATACGTTCAGCCATGTTTGTTTTGGCCATGATCTGTTCATATTTTTGAATTTGTGCATCAATAACTTTTGAGCGATCTTCCAGACCAACTATTTTCTTTTCAACGCTCTCAAGTGTTTTGCTCAGATTACGCCAGTAAGGCATCATGGTTTTTAACAGTCCATGACGCTCTTTGCTCGAATGACG
>Ga0316205_10003236_pt1 | contig 15685 bp, 17 predicted proteins | sample 3monthpyrite_MG_FD_204941 | JGI IMG/M metagenome (GOLD analysis project Ga0316205, IMG submission 204941) | Microbial mat bacterial communities from mineral coupon in-situ incubated in ocean water Damariscotta River, Maine, United States -... | ecosystem: Environmental > Aquatic > Marine >... | reverse complement strand
AAAAAAGAAGCAGAAAAAGAAGCAAAAGGTGATGACGCTACAGATGAGAATATTGAGCAGAATGCAGCAGGAGAAGTGTTTCAAGACTTTATTAATGCCGGAATAAAAGAAGGCAACTTGGATGTACAAAGTATTTTAGGTCAGCCTGGACTTAAGAAATATGAGCAACAAGACAATCGCATTTACTTTGAAGTTGAAATAGCGGTAAGTCCAGAAATAAATGTTGATATCGATTATAAGGAGATCGCTCCTGCGTACACAAAGCCTACTGCTAATCCTGAAGCGGTAGAAGCTAAACTTTTAGAGTTCGCTCAAAAACAAGCGCCTTTTACAAAGCTTGAAACAGCAAAACCTATTGAAAATGGCGATGTCGCTGTTATCGATTTTACAGGCTTTATTGATGGTAAGGTGTTTGAAGGTGGGAGTGCTGAAAAGTTTAATATCAAAGTTGGTTCTCAACAATTTATTCCAGGCTTTGAAGAGCAGCTTGTAGGAATGGAATATGGCGAACAAAGAGATGTCATTGTCAGCTTTCCAAAAGATTATTCTGCAGAAGATCTAGCGGGCAAAGAAGCTAAGTTTGTAGTTAAACTTCATGAGATCCAAGAACAAAAAGCGGAGACAATAGATGATGCTTTCGCACAAAAAGTACTTCAGAAACCAGATGCAACACTTGATACACTGAAGAAGCAATTTGCAGAGCAGGTTACAGCTGAAGAGATATCACAAATCTATATGAGCGAACTGAAGCCTAAGATTGTAACTGCCTTACTTGAAAAATTCGATTTCACGCTACCAAACAATATAGTAGAACAAGAAATAGATGCAAAGGTCCGTGAAAAGACAAGAGGATTCAGTGAAGAGCAGCATAAAGCCTATATGGAAGACAAGGGGAAATTCAAAGAGCTTAGAGAGTCTGTACGTGATGAGGCAAGAAAAAGCATAAAGCTTGCTCTTATTGTGGAAGCTTTGGCTAAAAAAGAAGGTATTGACGTACATGAGCAAGAGGTGATCGCTGCACTGGGATATCAAGCTACGATGACAGGGCAAGACCCACAAGCATTGGTACAATACTATCAAGACAACAACCTTATGACATCAGCAAAAATGGGACTCACAGAAGATAAGCTTTTTGGACATATACTCGGATTTCATAAAGCATAAGCAGCTTTGATAATTTATGAATAAGGCAGAAGACAGCTGGATCCAAAAGATATGGAACTGGGCAGATGAAAACAATGTTTCAGATTTAGAGTGGATAGAACACGACTCTTATTTAAAGGGTGGTTATTTCCGAGGATTACCAAGAGATAAAGTGAAATTACTGAACCTAACGGAGCTGAATCTTCTTGGCAGCCAACTTACTCAATTACCGGCAGAGATAGGCAATCTAACACATTTAAAAAAACTCTATCTCTTAGGGAATCAACTCATTGAACTTCCGGTAGAGATAGGCAGCCTAATTAATTTAGAAGAGCTTTATGCCGCAGGAAACCGGTTAAAAGAACTACCAAAGCAGATAGGTGCTTTAAAGAATCTAAGGCTTCTTCTTCTTCAAGAAAATCAAATTTCAGCATTACCCAAAGAAATTGGAGAGCTTCAAAGCCTAAAGGTTTTAGAGCTTGGGAAAAATCAGCTTACATCGTTGCCAAAAGAGATAGGAAGCCTTACTGGTTTAACGAAATTGACCCTTTGGAGAAATCAGCTTACATCGTTGCCAAAAGAGATAGGAAACCTGTTGAACTTAACAGAGTTCGACTCGGTTTATAATAAACTGGCATTATCACAAGAGGATGTCCAATGGCTGGACTATCTAATGGCTAAAGAGTGTTCAGTCAACATATAAGCCTTTTCATAAGCTTATATTTCTCAAAACAGTAGCAGTATACTTTTGCTATACTCTCATCATTAATACTAGGAGACAGTATGCTTTACGATACAGTAGATAGAGGTAAGATAGAAGAACTGGTGCGTAAATTTTATGCGAGTGTACTTGAAGATGATATGTTAGCACCTATTTTCATTAAATCCTTGGGAGATGATCTTAAAAACGGAAAGTGGCATGAACACTTAAATACGCTATACAACTTTTGGATGCTGATGATGACAGGTCTATCACCATATGGTGGCCATCCTTATCCTCCTCACGCTTTTCTGGGGCCGTTAAGCCGTGAACACTTTGAGAGGTGGCTGGAACTCTTTAGAAAGACGCTGGATGAACTGTTTATTGCAGAGGTTGCTGACAAGTTTTACAAAAAAGCAGATGTGCTGGCTGAGCAATTTATGGATAATCTTGGCATAAATGACGAAGACGATGATGACGATTACTAAGAGAGTTCTTTAAGCGTCGTAGTGGAAGAAGAACTTCTCTATCAAGGAATTAAAAGAAGGTGGACCCAAATAGGTCCGCGCATACAAATTATCAGGACACTTTGGAGTGTGCGATTTTTATAAAATATTCAGAAGGGGATGAAGTGAGTGAACAAGCGAGAATACTAGAAGAAATGCAAGCGTTAGTTATGGGCATATTACAATCAGGATCTGCAACGGTAGAAGAAGGTGAAAGACTTGACGAACTTGAAGCGATGATGCTGAAGCAAAAGTGTTATAAAGAGATTGAGCATCCAGAACACGATTATCAAGGTGAAGAAATAGCAACACTTTTCTTTAATGATTCATATATGGAAGCAATCGATAAGATGTATGAATGTAAGATCACACCTGATGATTTCTTTGGGTTTGTCGAATATCATTATGATGAGGACGAAGAAGACGCCATAGAGATGTTCACAGATCGTTTTATCGAAGATGTAAACAAGGTCTACCAGTCCAAATGTCAAGCTTAGCGGCAATATAGCATAAGGAACTAAGAGATCGTATTTAGCCCATCTCTACAGAATCTATCTCACCCTTAAACTCTTCAATGGAAAAAGTGATTTGATTGGCTATCTCTTCAGGTGTGTTTTGTAGAGCTGCACTCCCTAAATGGATTGTACGTGTAGGTTTGGTGTATTCACTCACAACATAGGTCACCAATATATAGGGGTCACCCGATTCATCACATTTCTCTAATGTTGTCCTTACTCCAGGAACACAATAGTCAATGTCGATGTCGGGATCGACCATTGCATTATCCACAAGTGATAGAACTTTTTTCAGTTTTATTTTGGCTTCTTTTTGTTTCTCCGCAATTTTGTCTGGGTTATTGACAAGTGCAAGAATCTTTTCAAGTTTCTCTTTGATTTCTTTTTCTATGACAGTTTCTTCCGGGTCATTCAGAAGGGCAACAAGTTCTTCCAGTCTTTCTTTGATCACTGCTTCCATGACAATTCTCCTAAAATAATATAGCTGGTTTGACATACTTATCACATGCGTAACAACAGTGTGTAATGAAAACGATAAGAAGTCTTACAGCAATGTAGACAAAAGAAAGATGAGAACCTTATTTAAAATAATCATTATCATATGACTACGGTTTGCTAACGAAGCTGAATTCCTATACAAAAGGCATTCAACTTTTGATGTTACAGTTTGAGCGTGCACTGAAGTTTAGGACTATAAGGTGATAGTTGCTTATGACTTTATAGTGAAGTGTTTATTGTGCACCGCCTTGGCGTGAATCGATTTCTTCCATAAATCGCTCCAAAGAAAAGGTAATCAGGTTTGCTAAATCTTCAGGGGTTTTTTCAAGATAACCATGTGTCAAAGGCATGTGTTGTACATGAGGGTCTGAACCATTCAATACATATGTGAACTTGATATACGGCCCTCCAACCTCACCGCTGCCATCTGAACCTTCTGTCACCAAAACCCCAGGAATAAAATAGTCAACGTTAACATCAGGATTTACTCCAACCTTATCAACGAGTTCTACAACTTTTTGCAATTTTACTTTTTGTTCTGCTACCATTATATTTTCCTTTAAGGGATATAAATTTATTTTGTTTCTACAGAGTCTATCTTGATTGTTTTTGATAGAGAATGTAACCACATTATTATTGCTCCAGTTCTGGATGTATTCTTCTTAAAAGAATCCTTCTGAACTGCCTTGAACATATCATTTACAATGATATACTTTAATGCAATCGGATTGAGATTAAGCTCTCAAATTACCACCTTTTAAATAATATCAGAATAAGTTAAACTAATAATATTAAACTCAACTAAAAAAAAATATTAAACGTAAAAAAAGTTTAAGTTACTGTTTACACGAACTTGAGAGGATCTCTTCTTTTACATTTGGCGTGCTTTTTCGTGGTCGTCATCTTCTAGAAGAGGAGGTGGGAATATGACTTTTTCTGTATAGATTTAAAAAGAAGTGTTATGCAATGATATGGTTTATCTTTAGTGGAGTTGATTTTATTTTTAAGCTTAGTCGTTTAATTACAAAATACGAGAACTTAATGTTAGAATACGAAAAATTATTACGGAGAGTAGACGGTATGGCTGAGAACAAGAAAAAGCTTTATATGGAAATGCAAATGGATGAGCTTAAAGCTTCTCTTGGAGATGGTAAGGAAGATAACAAAGAGAAATCTACTCCAAAAAAAAATACTAGCGCTACTGACCAAAAAAACATTGAGCTTGCAAAACTATATGAGGATCTAGCAGAATATGAAGAAGAGCTAGAAAGCTTTGAAAATGAGCTTGAAATCATCAACTCAAATGAACTCAAAGATCTTCCTGCATCATTCGCTAAAAAGTTTTCAAGTGAAGATAGAGACTATGCACAAGAGTTAAAAGCTATTTTGGTGGCTACGTGGACACATCTAGCCGAAGTAGAAAAGACACATTCAGCAGAATCTTTAGAACTTATCAAAGAAACAGAGTTTTGCGATGTCGTAGAAAAACTAAACGCTACCTATCCTGATTATGATGGAAGTTTTGAAACAGAAGTGAAAAATATTTTAGTGAAAAGATGGGAAGCTCTTATTGCTATTAAAAAAGAGCATATACAAGAAGAGGAAGATGATATTTATATTGCAGGCCTGAAGCCAAGCTTTGTGAAAAGAATATATAAACAAGTTCATGGAATTGCTTGATAAGTTATCGATTGTCAGGGGTTTTACCAAGTAGACCACTGTTCGAGAACAGAGAGGTCCTCTCTAGTCCTTTGGTCCGAATGTCTTATTTGATTGCTTGAAACGGAACTTCATCTAAAGAAAAATCTTTTAGCTTATTCGTTATCCACCGATGTTCATCAGAGTCTTCGTTGAGATAGAAATATATCCCTTCTCCATCCTCATCATTTTGAATAAGTATACCTTCACTGCTTTTTGCTTCCCAAGCAGCCAAGGAATCGTATTCTATATATTCTTTTTGAAGTACATAGCTTTGTAATGTTATCTCTTTCTCCAGAGAATAAAAAAGAAATCTTTTTGACGCTATGTCTTCTACTTTGACTTCTCTAGGAGAGTGCAATTGATACATGTTGTATCCAAAGTTTTCTAATAGTTCAGATAAAAACCCCTGAGCCCAAGTAAGCACTTCTTTCATGCATTTTTTGGTTGCCGGATCTGTATTGTCTCGATCCAAATATGATGTATTATAGTCTTTACAGATGTTACTGTAGTCTATTTCAATACCTATTTTTTTCATCTTAAACTTCTTTTACTACCGTCACTTCATCACCAACTGCCATTGCACCATACTCGATAGGCGTCACAAAAAGACCACGCTTTCCTCTGATCAGATCAGGAAGTTCAGGCGCGAATGCATAAAGGTAGCGGTAATCTTCACATGGTCCCGTCACTTCAAGGAGTACGTCGCCAATCTCAATGATGGACCCTTTGTTAAGATGATAAAGATCAATGTCTACATAAATATCTTCCATTAAAACACCTTGTGAAAGAACAAGGTCCGCTTCTTCAATGATGTCATAACTCTTTTTTGAGACGATAACCATCTGATGTTCTTTTCCATTTTCATAGTCTCTACTGCCCATGATACCATTCTCATCACAGTCCATGTCTTCAACGCTCATACGGTGACCGGCACGTATCATATCCGGCATCGTCATATAGAGCGATAATACTTTTCCGCTTGTCATTTATTGTCCTTTTTTATAATAATACAAATTTTTTTGGATAATAGCATAATTTATCTGTAGCCTTATTACGCTTACGAATTAGACAAATAACATAAAAAATAAATAGGATTATTTGAACTACAAAATCGTTATTCTCATCATTGAAAATGCTAAATCAGACCATTGAGGTTCTCTCTATCTAGGAGAGTTGTTTTTTACTGGTTTTTTATTTGTCTTCAATTATTTTAATGTCTGAAGCAATGATAAATAACGGTGCATTGTGAACATGCAGCATAGCAGTACCGCTACCTATTGCAAAACCATACAGATCATTTTCTTTAATGATGCTAATCCCACTTGTCATGTCCATATATGAGAGTACACTGTCTACCAATATTTTTGAGTCTTTCACATTGCTAAACTCTATCTTGATCGTATGAAGGTCTTCCCCATCGTCATCTTGTACAACAAATGTGACAATTTTTGAACCGTCTGAAAGGTGTTGAACCGAGCGTACCTGCTCATATTTAAAGTTATTATACTTCTCTAACAGGGCATTTATCTCTTCCATTGTTTTCCTTTTCGTAATTATTTTGACATCTTAGCCAAAGAAGACTTACTTAGACCCTTCCTCAGTAGCGCATAGTGTTTTAACTTATATTATTTTTAATGAAGCTTTAGCTTCAGTTTCTATTTTTATCTTTTTTAATATTTAAGACATTAAAAGCTACAATTCGATCAATTATTGATCTGCAAACAGATTAAAAACCATAAAGGTAATATATATGACAATGATAGAAGCATTAGCAATACTACAAGATGAAAATACATCTGCTGAGACTCTAGAGAGCTTGAGTGCAGAAGAGGACCCATTTGTACGTGTACGTGTTGCAGCACACCTAAATACGTCAGCTGAAACATTAGTAAAGTTAAGTAAAGATGAGACTCCTATAGTACAGCAGTTTGTTGCAGAACATGTAAATACTCCAGCAAATACTTTGATTGAGTTAAGTAAAAATAGTGATCTTGCATACTGGGTTGCAGGAAACCCTAATACTCCAATAGATTTACTATGTAATTTTAGTAATCATGAAAATGAAAATGTCAGATCATCTCTTTCAGTTAACCCAAGTACACCTGTTCATGTCTTAAGTAAATTACTTAAAGATGAAGATGAAGGTGTTAGAGAAGCCGTTAAGAAAAATCCCAATACTCCTGAAGATCCTGTAGAATAAATTCTTCTTTAAACCAAAGCATATAATCATAATCTCAAATAAGAGGTTGTGCGTTGTATATTTCTAACATTACGTACATAATTAATTATCAGAAAAAGTGTTAATTGAAATATATAATTGTATTTTGAATAAGTTTAAAAGTAAGATAGATTTGAATGGTGCGGATGAGAGGACTTGAACCTCCACACCTTGCGGCACTAGATCCTAAGTCTAGCGTGTATACCAATTTCACCACATCCGCGCACGTAAAAAGAAAGGTTTTGATATTGTTAAGAGTGTTTTATAACGATGGTGCGGATGAGAGGACTTGAACCTCCACACCTTGCGGCACTAGATCCTAAGTCTAGCGTGTATACCAATTTCACCACATCCGCGTCTATAAAACACTATTAACAATATCAAAAGTGGTACGCCCTAATGGATTCGAACCATTGACCTACGCCTTAGAAGGGCGTTGCTCTATCCAGCTGAGCTAAGAGCGCACATTAAAGTGGTGCGCCCGACAGGATTCGAACCTGTAACCAACGGATTCGAAGTCCGTTACTCTATCCAGTTGAGCCACGGGCGCGTACTGTTCTAAAAGTAGACAAATCAAAAAACTCTATTTAACACAGAGAGCTTTTAGCTAAGTCGATTTTCAAGATTTTTTAAATTTAATATGGGGTGGGATACGGGATTCGAACCCGCGACCCCCGGCACCACAAACCAGTGCTCTAACCAACTGAGCTAATCCCACCATGTGTATAAAAGTCAAAAATAATGAAAAAATCATTTTTAATAAAATGAATAAAAAGTGGTCGGGGCGAAAGGACTCGAACCTTCGACCCCCTGGTCCCAAACCAGGTACTCTAACCATACTGAGCTACGCCCCGACACTATTCAACAATAAATTGATGAGGCGAAATTATATACAAAAGGTTTAGTATTGTCAATAGCTTTTTGTGTAAATACACAAAGAAATAGCAAATCAACTTTTTTAAATCTTCATTGTGTATAATCTTGTACCATTATGAAAGAAGTCAATCAATGAAAATCGCACGTTTTACACAATTGGGGTTTATTTTAGCTGCAGCAGGATCGGCAGTCGGTCTGGGTAATATCTGGAAGTTTCCTTATATCGCAGGTGAGAATGGGGGAGGTGCATTCGTCCTTGTCTATCTTCTTACTGTACTGGTGATAGGTTTTACCGTTATGATCGCAGAGATGTTGATCGGATATATGGGACGGCTGGATGCTGTCGGAGCCTTTGAGAAGCTGGCTCCGGATAATAAAGGCAAATGGAAATTCGCAGGGTTCATGGGCTTTACGGGCTTGCTTATCCTTACTTTTTATTCGGTTGTCATCGGCTGGATCTTTCATTATATTGTCATTACGGTCACTTCGCTTCCTACTTCTGTAAAAGAGGCCGAAGCGAGTTTTGGCCAACTGCTTACGGTAGATATCGGCACACAGCTTTTTTATCATACGCTCGCTTTTTTGATCATTACTTCTATAGTAGTAAGGGGTATAAAGAGCGGTATCGAGAAGATGAATTATATTCTGATGCCTATGTTGATATTGATATTAGCCGGTATGTTCTTGTATGCCGTGAACCTGGATGCTTTTTCCAAGGCTTGGGAGTTTATGTTTGTCCCTGATTGGAGCAAGATAGACTCTGAAGCAATGGTTACAGCGGTAGGCCATGCTTTTTTTACACTCTCTTTGGGGATGGCATCTATTCTCACCTATTCTGCTTCACTGCCCAAGGAGATCAATCTTAAAAAGACTTCCCTGATCGTGGTGGGACTGGATACGGGTATTGCTTTGGTCGCCGGATTGATGCTCTTTACCTTCTTGTTCGAGTATGGAGCAGAACCGTCCAAGGGTCCGGGATTGGTCTTTATCTCTTTGCCTGTGGTCTTTTACGAGATGGGCGGAGTGGGTACTCTTCTTTCTCTGCTCTTTTTTGTCGGGCTTGCCTTTGCCGGCTTGACTTCGGCTGTCTCCCTGCTTGAACCAATGGTGCAGTATGTCATTGATCGTTTCGGTCTGTCACGTATCAGAGCAGCTTTTTTGGCAGGAAGCTTTTTTTATATCATAGGTATCTTTATGCTTTTGGCCAACACGGATGAATTTGGTGCGGCTTTGAGTTTTGGAGGCAAGAACCTTTTTGATTGGATCGACTTCTTGACGGCTTCTGTAATGTTGCCGCTGGGAGGGCTTCTTATGGCTCTTTTTGTCGGTTTTGTCATGCCGCGCACTCAAATACGTGCAGGGCTTAAAGACGCGATGTCAGAGAGGGGTTTTGCGTTATGGTATCTCAGCCTTCGATATATTGTTCCGCCGGCACTTATCATCGTCATGCTGAACATGTTGGGTATGATCTCTTTTGACCTTATCATGCCTATGTTTATCGTCGCCTATATGATCACAGGGATTATTGCATACGGACATCATATTAGTGGAGCAAAGAACTAGCAGATATATGCTAGAATAGAACAATTAATTCAAGGAAACAACAATGAAGATACAGACTATTTTTAATGCAGCAGTATTAGGCAGCTTACTTTTTATGAGCGGATGTGCAAGTAAGGCCGTATATCAGGAGCAGACAGGTTTCTTGGATGATTATGAGACGTTGATCAGCGGTAGCTCTTGCAGCAAGGATCAAACGGTGTATATGTATTCTACGCAAGATCTGCATGACTTCAAAAAAGTGACATTAAAAGCTGTCAAGGTGATCTCCGCGATACCACAGAACGAGCAGACTGACGAGCAGAAAAAGCTGTATGAACTGATTACAACGTATGTGACCTTGGCACTTAAAAAGGCTATTAATGAAGATTCGACATTAAGCCTTGCGGATAAGCCGGGCAAAGATACATTAGACCTTGAACTAGCAGTATCCGTAGTTGAAGTTCATTTGAATGATGAAAACTGGAACCAGTGTTCCAAAACAGCCCTTGGCGTAAATGTAGTGACATATGGTGTGTATATGGATGACGCCGTCAGGATATTGATCGAGAGCCGTATCTCCACAGAAGATACCTTGCAGGCACAATCAATGCAGATCATCAAAGACCATGTGGTCCGCGCTGAAAATAATACCTTGAACTTTGAGAATGTGAAACCGGCCTTGGATGCCTGGTTGAAAGATGCGACAAAGAGTATTAATACGATCCGTGAGCTTTCAGCTCAATAAGAAAGAGAAGAGGAGAGAACTCCTTTTCTGAGGTAGTTAGAACTGGATCATACCATCTATTGGAGAAGATGCAGTTGCATATGGGCGTTTTGGGATTCTTCCGGCTAGGTAAGACATACGACCAGCTTGGATCGCATGTTTCATAGCCTCAGCCATGATCATCGGGTTTTGAGCCTGAGCAATTGCAGTATTGGTTAAAACACCTTCAGCCCCTAATTCCATAGCGTATGCTGCATCTGAAGCACAACCGATACCTGCATCAACGATAACAGGGACAGAAATAGCTTCTCTTACAAAAACGATATTATATGGGTTTTGTACACCTAGACCTGAACCGATCGGTGCAGCCAGAGGCATAACTGCGTGAGCACCTGCATCTTCTAAACGTTTTGCCATAATTGGATCATCTGAAGTATACGCCATGATAGTAAAACCCTCTTTTGAGAGGATTTTACAGGCTTCAATCGTCTCAAGGACATCAGGATAAAGCGTTTTTTGAGTATCCCCGATGACTTCAAGTTTGATCAGATCGATCCCTGTAGCTTCGCGTGTCAAACGAAACAGAGTGATCGCTTCTTCAGCCGTTGTACAACCTGCAGAGTTAGGAAGGAACTTAACATTTGTTCCTTTAAAAGTATCACGAAGGTTTTCTTTGTTTGGATCAGTGATATTTAAACGACGTACCGCAACGGTAATAAGTTCAGAACCTGAAGCAAGTGTGGCCGCTTTGGTTGTTTCAAAGCTGTCATATTTACCGCTTCCGACGATAAGACGGCTTCCTAACTCATATTTTCCGATTTTTAAGATATTGTCCATTGAATGTTTTCCTGTTTTTCTGTTTTTAATTTAATGCATATAATTTTACTTTATGCAGAGCACGGTATATCTGTGCGGACCCTGAGTTTCACGAGGAAATGCTCTTGGGGTATGACTGAGCGCTTGGCGCATTTGGGATATTTGAAGTGATTTATAGCACAGACAATCTAATAGCTTATTTAAGGATATCGATTACAGTCTGAGGCAAAAGCTCATATTCAAGCAGGTGGATCCTGTTTTTATAAGAGTCAAAACTTTCCCCTTCTATACGATGAAGTTCCTGCTGTGCGATCACAGAACCGCCGTCAAGTTCTTCGCTGACCCAATGCACAGAGATGCCGGCCGGTTTGTCCGGGTTCTCATAACTTTGCTCGATAGCCTTGGCTCCTTTGAACAAAGGAAGCATAGAAGGGTGCAGATTGATGGACTTGATATTTTGGGTGAAGACAGGGGTGAGTATACGCATAAAACCGGCTAAGACGACCAGATCCGGTTTGTAGTAGTCAATGCGATTTACCAGGTCTGTGTCAAAGGCTTCTCGTGAATCATAATCCTTATGATCGATGATATTGACAGGAATATTGTAAGGTTTTATTTTTTCAATACCTTTGGCTTCAGCGTTATTGGTAACAGTGGCAACGACTTCTATGCGGGTGTCACCGAAGGTCTGTTTGTGCACCTTTTTGATGATTTGCAACATATTGCTGCCTTCTCCGCTAAAGAGTATCACGATCTTTTTTATAAGCAAGCGAGTCCTTCTATAATGTCATCAGGTGTCAGAGAATAGGAGTTCTTCTTTAGAGACTTAGCGCTTATTGTCTGTGCCAAAGAGGCTTGGATGGCTGCTTCCAGAGCGTCATAACCCTGGGCAAGTAGTGCTCCGCATAACCCGGTCAGGATATCTCCGCTCCCGCCTTTGGCCAATGCCGGAGTGCCAAGAGGGTTGATATAATAACTGTCATTGTGCGCAATGATAGTATTGGCGCCTTTAAGCACAAGGACGATCTGCGGGTATCGCTTGGAAAAAAGTTCGATATATCTGAAACGGTTCTCCTGCAGGTCATACACCGTGATGTCCGCAAGACTGCTCATCTTTAAGATATGCACAAACTCTTTGGGATGCGGAGTGATGATCATTTCTTTGTGGAGCAGATCGTAGAATATCGAATGATAAAAGATATCGGCATCAAGGACAAGAGGCAGGTCATGGTTGAATATCTTTGAAAGACGCTCGCGCTGGAAGTTTTTTCCCAAGCCCATGCCGCAGGCTATGGCTGTGGTGTTATGCGGAAGATGCTCATCCTGCATCAAGACATGTGGCAATGTGTTGATCTTCTCGCCGACGAGAGTGACCAATCCAGAGCCATAGCGTAGAGCCGCCATAGCAGAGATGATGGCTGCGCCTTCTTTCTCCCCGCGGACAAGACTGAGGTGACCAAAGCTTCCCTTGTGTGTGTTGTTCTTATTCCTGTGTGGCGGTTTAAGATCACTTTCGTCCAAGAGCTTCCAGTTTGTCTGTGTCTCATAACGCGTTCTATGCAGTCCGAGATCGAGTTGATAGACAGTACCGACACTGTCTTTTGCCTTGTCCGAGAAGAGACCGCGTTTGAGTGCACCCATGCTCAAAGTCGTGTCTGCTATAAAGGCGTGCTTGTAAAGATGTCCTTCTTTGTTTAGACCTGAAGGCATATCGCAAGCTATTTTATAGCCATTGAAAAGATTAAGCTGTTCGAGTAATGCAGAGCTGTTCTGATCAAGTTCGCGGTTTAGTCCTGAGCCGAAGAGGGCATCAACGATGATGTCTGCATCTTCGAGTGTGTCCACCTCTTGGACATCGACAGCACGGGCACGTTTGAGCTGAGTCTTTCCCAGTTCTGATGAAGGTGCTTTGTGCAGATAGAGTCGTACGTCAAACGATCCCTGCAGAAGACGGGCTAGAGCGATCCCGTCCGCTCCGTTGTTACCTGAACCGCAGACGATCAAGACAGAATGAGCATTTTTATGATCTTCTTTGATATGCAAAGCTATCCCGTTGGCAGCATGCTCCATAAGAATATCCTCATTGAGGTGAAACTCTTCATAACAGCGTTTGTCAAGGGAATCGACTTCATAAAAAAGATTCTGCATAGGTGTTCCTTTGTTGGTGCAATTATAACTTAGGTTTTATAAATAAACTTTTGCTGCGCAAACCATCACGGTTAGTTTTGTATTAGAATCAATAATCTTGAATGAACAAAAAATTTTATTTTATTTTACTTATGTATCATGATGCATTATAATACGGCAATTAATACAAAAGGACATTCTATGGCTTTTTCAAAAGAAAAACGAAAAGGAACGATCAGCGGTATCGTATTTGTAGCGCTCGTAGCAGCTGCAGCAACCTATATCGCTGAACTTGCACCTATCGCAAAACTTGGGATCTCCCCCCTCGTAGTAGGTATCGTCATTGGTATCTTTTATGCCAATACCCTGCATAACAACTTTCCGTCAGAATGGGAAAGCGGAATTACTTTTTCCGGCAAGAAGATCTTGCGTTTTGCGATCGTATTTTACGGATTTCGTATTACCTTCCAGCAGATCTCTGAGGTAGGTATGCAAGGCTTTATGGTATCGCTTCTGATGCTTTCATCGACTATGTTGCTTGGTATATGGTTGGGACAGAAGATCTTTAAGATGGACAGAGATACCTCGATCTTGAATGCTGCTGGAGCCTCTGTCTGCGGTGCTGCTGCAGTTTTGGCAACAGAGCCTGTACTTAAAGCAGAAGAGCACAAGACGGCTATCGCAGTTTCGATGGTCGTCCTTTTTGGTACGATCTCAATGTTTTTATACCCTGTCTTGTACGCGGCAATCATTGAACCTGCAACAGGGATTATGCATATGAGTCCATCGACCTTTGGTATGTATGTGGGTGGTACGATACATGAAGTCGCGCAAGTCGTTGCGGTTCCGGCTTCTGTCCCGGGAGCAGACCAGGCAATGGCGAACACGGCTGTTATAGTCAAGATGACTCGTGTTATTATGATCGCACCTATGCTGATCGTTTTGGGACTTATTCTAAGCTATTCTGCGAAACGTGCAGGCGGTGATGCCGGTCAGCTGAAACTGGTCATCCCTTGGTTCGCTGTATATTTTGTCGGCATGGCAGGTATTAACTCGCTTATCCACAACTATACGGCTACAGCGCCAGAAGATATAGCGGCAATGATACAAGTGGCGATTACTGATATCAACATCATCGATACTTTTCTGCTTACTATGGCGATGACGGCACTGGGTATGGGAACACGCTTTGCCAAGTTCAAGGGATTGGGTCTTGCACCTATCTATACGGCAGGTGGAATGTTCCTCTGGCTTGTCGTTGGCGGCTTCTTCATTACCCAATGGGTTGTTGCTACCTTTTAAAGGCTTACTGCCTTTAATCCTCGGCCTTATTTTTAGCCTTCACTATTTACCTCTTTATTATCTTTTAAGTGCTAAAGTCATCGTATGATAGTTGACCTTTCCAATAAACAAAAAACTAATTACGAATATACACGCGAGCGAGAAAAAAAGATCGTACTTATGCGGGGTATTATCTCTTCTTGGAAAAAGCGCGAATTAAAAGACTATATCTATGGCCATAATAAACTCTATCGCTGTAGTGACGCAGGTATGGCAGCCATACTTGAACGTTTTATCAATACCAATGAGTTTAAGATCGGAGATATGTCCGAAGAGATCAAGGAAGGTTTAGATATTGTCCTGGCGATCTCGCGCAATCATAAGATCAGTCTTCTTACGACAGATCTTATCTACAGCTTCATCAAGCATTTTGAAGATGTCATCAAGTCCTATGACAGGCAGTCTGCACAGACCTACCAGTATAAGCTTAAAGAGGCGTATAAAAAAAGCGTAGATCTGGTCGAAGCAAAGACGGGTATTGAGCAGGAGATGAGCGTCAAGTACTAATCTGCTAAGAGAGAAAGTCTTGGTCTGTTTAACGTCTTCTGTAGGAAAAAGCCTCTAAAAGATGTTCTTTTTTTATCTCAACCGAAGAGGCGAGATCGGCTATTGTCCTTGCTACTTTTAAGGTCTTGTTGACCGCTCTGAAACTAAGGCCAAACTGCTCACTGGCAGTGCGCATCAGCTCCTGTAGCTCACTGTTGATCGAACAAAAGGTTTTGATCTCTTTATCTTCAAGCTTTCCGTTAGGTTTACTTTGCTCTCGTGATTCTCTCATCTTCAAGGCTTCAAATACTTTTTTGTGCATCTGTAAAGAGTTGAGGCTTGGCCTGTCTTCGCCGCTGCTAGGTTGCATGACAACAGAGATATCAATTCGGTCTAAAAATGGTTCAGAAAGGCGGTTTTTATATCGTTTTATCTCCAGGTCGGTACACCTGCAGCTCTGGCTCTGATGGTATAAGTTTCCACACGGGCAGG
>Ga0316205_10003235_pt1 | contig 15687 bp, 17 predicted proteins | sample 3monthpyrite_MG_FD_204941 | JGI IMG/M metagenome (GOLD analysis project Ga0316205, IMG submission 204941) | Microbial mat bacterial communities from mineral coupon in-situ incubated in ocean water Damariscotta River, Maine, United States -... | ecosystem: Environmental > Aquatic > Marine >... | reverse complement strand
TTGATTTCGTCGTTATCGTCCTTATTATCCATTTCAATTTTCTCTATTCTTCCTAAATATGGTAATGTAATATTTTCTAATCCAGGATTTAGCCAAAGTGAATTCTCGAAATGTTTTTTTGCCTCATCCATATCACCAAGATGATAATTAGCAACCGCTTGATACCAATATGGTTCTGCATGCTGAGGGTATAATTCCATCGCTACCCTCGACACATTTTTGAGTTTTTCAAATTTTGTTTGTTTGAAATGATTTTCTAAATCATCAAAGAGTCCTTTATTACGTGAATCTAATTCTTTTTGTTGGATAATTAATTTTCTAATATAGACGATCACTAAAATTAACAATATGCAGATTAGTATTGCAATGAGTATTATCCAATCTAATCTAACAATTAAGTCACTGACATTACTACTAATATCCAATGGCTCAGTAAAATCAGGAATTCTATTTGGCAGATAGTTCATTTTTTATTATAACTCCACATATTAGCACTAACTTCATTTATAGACTGAATGAAAACGCATGGTCAAGACTTGCAATTTACCTTTTCTGTCACATCATTAGCATCATTAGGGTCAGGTCTTGCAATCAAGCATCATTAGGGTCAGGTCTTGCAATCAAGCATTTACGTTTCAGCCTTCTTAATCGACCTACTGACGGTTGAATAATGCACCTTGAAATGATCAGCTATCGCCTTCATTGTATAATCACCCGTGAAATACGCCTCCACTATTGCGCGCTTCTTGTCTTTGTAACGCAACTCATAGTACTGCAGTGGTTTCGCTAAGGGTCGTCGCTGTGCACGCGGAATTTCACTTAAATCTTCAGTATGATCAAGTTTCTTTTGCATTCGTTTTACAAACTTCTCATCACCCAAGTAGATTTGTTGCGAAAGCTCAGACCAAAGGCTAGGCAAACCGACACCTTCTCGAACAAAGTCTTTGTACTTGCTAATGGCTCGCTTCCGTTGAACACTATACCAAGTGTTTGGGTGTTTGGGGTCTGTGGGTGTTTGGGGTCGGACCAAGTCAACCTGTTGATAACAAATACAAAACCACAAATAATCGCCCCTTTTATTCGCTTAAACCACCCTTTTCGGGTATAAAATGCGCGCTATAAGAACTTTCAGGCTCCTTTAAAATATAATGAAGGCCTTCCGCTATGCAATCCCTACCTTTTCCTCGTACACCCAGTTGTGATTGCATTCTCTCTATGTAATGCTTACTTCCTACTGCCACACTCTCAGACCAATAGCTTTGCCGCTGATGGGTTTCTCGCTCAAGCATTGTTACTATCCACTGTTGATGTGCTTCCTGTAATGATTCAATTTGCTTGGATCCTGCCAGTTGCATGAGTTCGTTGATATCGATAATCGCGTAGCGCTTTGGTGGTTTTTGTATTTCGTGATATCCGCTATGCAGCCAATCCTTCGGATGGGCTACGACACCTGCGCGTACCATATTCATGTCGATATACACAAGACACTGAAATAGATGTTGATCATTTTCTATTGCCGTGGCGTGATAACGATCCTCCCAATAAGCTCCTTTGCGTTTTTTACGTTGGTTATACATTTGTGCTGTACGGCTTGCGATCAATTGCATTGAGTTTGGTATAACACCTTCCTTTGTATCTTTTACTAATAAATGAATATGGTTCGAGGTAACGATGTAATTCAGTACGCAAAGACCATAACGTTTTTTGGCTTCATATAGCCAGTCAATCCAGTGCTTTCGGTCTTTCGCAAATTTAAGAAGATATTCTTGTTTATGACAACGGTGGGTAATATGCCAAACTTGTCCTGGCAGAAAGTGGCGATTCGCTCTAGCCATATTACTTCTTCCTTAAAGTATTCATTTGAGCTATAAAATAGTTATTCTAAGCGTAAACAGTGGCTTGTTTTTGGTCTTTTATCTATTTATATCAATTGTTTGGCTTGGTCCGACCCTATGCTTTCCAGTATGATTAATTTTATTTGGTCTTTGGCAATTCTTTCAGATTACTCCATATTTTATCAGCCATATGCTGCACATGAGAAGACTGCCCTTTCTGCGTTAGTAAAGAAAGCAGCACAGGCTTTTCATTGAGCATAACAGCCATGATGCTATTCATTGTGTAAGTATTACCTTCAGCAGTGATTTCGTATTGATCCATATAGCCTTCAATCTCACCATAATTGACCCGCTTGAGATCCGCCTTGGCAATTTGACCGCTGATGCCACCGTTTTTGCGGCCTGTATTCAAAGCACTCACGGCCGTCTCCAGGAGTTCTGCTTTTTTCACTCTCATGTTTTTCAGCAGCGTTATTTCAATCACCGCCAGAGGATAATAATTTTGTGGTGTACTGAGTAAAATAGCCTCACCATCCTGGCGCTTTTCCGTGAATACGTTCCATTTCGGCCTGGAGGGTACATATACCTGTAGTCCTGCACTGGGGAAATCGGTGATATTAAAAGGTCGCAATGCCCGCATTTGCTCTGATGCATGCGCACTACCCGCCAGCCCGAGCAAGAAAATGAGTAAAACACCCATAATCGACCAGGGACTTTTCATTTTCTTCAAGGCCTCTCCGGCATTGAAACGCTTGATTAACAGAAGGATGATGTAGACAATGAGCGCGCTCATAACAAAGCGCCCGACAAGGCTTCCAATTACATAGGCTGACATGCTGTTAACTCCCTTTAAATAATCTCATATAGTATGGGCTATTTTTATTAGCGCTATAAAAATCATTCCTTACATATAGCTAATAATATTAAACTACATTAGAGATATCTACCCCAATTATAAAAATCCATGTCAAGAAATCAGCTCTAATTTATTGATTCATTGCCTGACGTAATGTAGTGGATATGGCTTTTATATTACTATTTTCCCCTGCGGCACACCATTGTTAACTGAGGCATATTAGAATGATTCAAAGTGTCCGTTAAACCAGGAAGATTCACTCTGCCCCCAATCTTCTCATTTAGTTATATGTCTCGATAATACTTTCCCGCTATACGGATCAATTTCAAATCGCCAACCATCCCACGTATATCCCAATAATCTGCTACCAATTCTCTCTATATTCATAAATGGTGAATCATGACCATCAGAAGTTAATTTCTTTATTCGCCATATAATATTTTCATTACGATCAAATCCATATAGATTTCTATTATTTATCTTGTCAAATGGATCCTCTTGTAACCTTATAATAATTTTGTCATATCGTATTTCTTGAAGACAAGTAAATTTTACACTTTGATTAAGGTCACTTATATTTTTCATAATAACTAAGGTAGCTGTCCATTTTACTACAGAAAAAGAAAAAGTGTTCACGGTTGATACCGCGCTGAATGATGTGTCGGGGCACTCCGATCAGATTGAATCTGGACTTTCGTGGCATCTTTCACCTCCATATGAAATCTATCAGATTATATTAGCTTTAATCTATATTAGAAACAATTGTTCTCTGACCCGGGTTTTCACCAATTCCACGGAAAAGGTAACATCTATGATCACACATCATTTTACCTGACACTTTATTTTATGCTGTCTTTGTGGAGTATCCGTTAAACTGGGTAATGTTTAACCTGACCATTGAATCAAGCATATTCATATTTCACCTATCTTATTTATGCTCTTACGCATATGACATTGAATGATATTTACCAAGTCTTCGTACCATTTTTTATTCCATGTAAATATTTTATCTTTATATACGAAAACTGGCATTGGCTGCTCGTCCATCAGAATAGCATTCCATGAATTGTCTTCCAGCAACCTATTTACAATTGACAGTATATACTTCATGTCATTTTCTTTAACTGGCTGCGCTCGCATCAGAAGACAAATATCTGGTTTTACACCATATGAAAAGTCAGAATCATTTACATCATCTGGCTGATATATTCGCATCCAGATATTATCATATATCAGAATATCATCTTTTGCCTCGCTTCCAGTGAGAGAAGAGACCTTGCTCACAAGCTCGTCTTTAGAGATACCTGATTCTATTTCTAAATAAAATGTATAACTCATAATTTTACCATCACGGATAAATATGGATTACGCTACCATCTTTCCCTATCCCTATAACTTCTTGCAACCCAGTAATTTCCTTATTTGGATTAGATAACATTTTTGAAATATCATCTGCTGATACGTCACTATCTGCCAAGTTAAGAACTATCCTGTCTGCCTGCTCACCCTTTACTTTCTTACTTATGCCTTTGCGAACCTGGCTAATATTACTAGAAGTCGGTGTGTATACATCAAAATATTTTCCTTCTATTTTTAAATCGGGATTCTTTCCATTAGGCAGAATATCACCATTGTATTCAACCTTGTAGCCTTCATTTGCAATTGCATCTGCAGCTTCATTCTGTCGTTTTATACCTCTTTGCTGTTCAGCAGGCATCCCTTTCGTTGGGGTTTCTGGTGTACCAGTGGGTTTCCCACCTTTAGTGCCACTTGGTATAGTGTTATCAATACACTTTATCCCAGCATTATGAACCCAAGCACCCATATCACCAGCAAAGTAATTATGGGTCTTGTCGACGGTAAAATTGTATACCTGTACCAGTTTTTCAATATATTCATTCTGATACATCACCACATCACCATTGATAGTGGCAATTGGATCTTCCCTTACCAGATCTTTGGCTTTTACCCAGCCCTTACCCTGCACCCAAAATGGGTGCTCTGAGGTGACTTCAATGACACCAAATTCAGTCTGAATGCGATAATAGCCTTCAGCCATTCGATTATGTAGCTGCGTCACCAGTTGGTCACTGTTTATTAATGTCTTCTCATCACGTGAATTGACATACGCGCCCTTTAACAGCTTCTCGATACTCAGCTTACCTTCTGGCACCCAGATAGGTGTGCCGGCTATAAAACTTGCGCAGCCATTTTTCTTTTTCAGGTCGTCCACATATTTTGTAAGCTTTGTACTACCTGATAATTTTGCTATCTGCGTGAGTAACTTAAGGGGTGCTGCTGGATTAATATTGCTCCCGATCACATAACCAATATCGCCTGGCCCGCATTCGGCTATTTTTTTGATATCAGCTCCAACTGCATCAACTAATGCCTGGATAGTACCTTTTGGATCATCCACAAACGCGTTTGCAACATCCCAAAGAACGCTCGGGTCTTTTATTAAATCGATGAGGTCCTTGGCTTGCTGGCCTAAGCCCTTAACAAGGCCTTCGACAAAATCATAGACAGTTGCTGCGGCAGCTCTGATATTTCCTGCCCAATTAAGTGGATTCCACGAACTCCCTTCAGGTGCTTTGTAACGTTCATCACTCCATTTCGTTTTGCATTTAACGGGGTCATCCGGATTGTTGCCGGGGTTTCCGCTGGTGTCGCCCGGTGTATCATCTGTAGGTGGGTTGTTGCCCGGAGGGTTATCGGTTCCATTATCGGGATTTCCAGATTGCCCGTCTCCTGAACCTGTATCCGTTCCCGGAATTCCGGAGGGGTTCCCCTGCCCGGTTGGGCCGGATGACCAGGGGCGTTCTATTTTAGTCAGCACCAAGGGTTCGGTCGGTTTACCCGCCTCGGTGACGGCCTTTTCAACGTCGGTGCGCTTGGTGATCCAGCTATTGTCCCAGGCACGTGATTGCATACGTACGGTGGCTGTGGCCAGGATCGGGATGCGCTTTTGGCTGAAGTAAGCCAGCTTTATTGGGTCGCGGGTGAACCAGCTGCCAACGGTGCTGATGACGCTATTGACGAACGGTACCTTGAGTTGATAGCCGTACAGGACCTGGACTTTGAGCAGGTTGGCGTCCTGAATGTTGAGTTTGCTCGATTTACCAATTTGGGTGCTGGCCAGGTGCAGCATTTCATTGGGGATTTCATTGACGTTCTTTTCGGTGTTTTTGATGCCGAAGTCTTTGAAGGCTTCTTTGGTCGGGTTAAGAATTTTTATATTCGAGAAGGCGGCGACATCGAGCCGCGCCTTGGCGATGGCAGCCAACAGTGAGTCGGCCTTGCCGACATCCGGGGAATATAGTGGCGACAGGGACTTGGCCAGGCCAGTGGTGATTGCATTTTTCTTCGCGTGGTCGATTGCGCCAGCACGGGCCGACATAAAGGTGGCGTAATCGAGTGACGATTTAGCTTCGTAGATCAGCGCGTATTGCAGCGCGCCGAAGGTCAACATCAGGAACACGGGCATCATGATCAGGGTTTCTGTCAGTGATACACCGCGCATGCGGTTTTTTATTGTTATCAGCATCCTTTGCTATCCTTATTCCGTATTTATTTTACGATTGAATCCTGGTGTTTGACGATATCAGCTAATCGGTCCAATGAAGACTTTTGTTCGGGCTCTTTAGTTGAATAGTCATTGATCGCATCTATTAATTTACCAATGGATTTATTGTTCAACAAGTCGTTGTGGGCCACATAGTAGTTAAGGTGATCGCCGGCCTTGCTCAGATGCAACATGGCGAGATTATGATGAGCCCTGGCATGATTGGGTTTCAGACCCAATACAAGGGTATAGTAATTCATGGCCTTATCCAGGTCATTTTCACGCATACTGATATTTCCCAGCTTGAAGAAAACGGTCACATTGTCCGGGTATTTTTCTGCTACTTTCAGATAATATTGTTTTGCATTCGCATAGTCCCTTTGTGCATAGGCTGCCTCTGCTTTCATGTACAACTCCGAGGTACTCTGGTCCTGTCTGACGTTGGTTGCTGCACATCCTGACATGGTGATTAACAACGTTATGATGATCAATTGTTTCATGTTTGCCTTCCCTGACTTAGTGTCTGCTCTTATACCATTGTATTTTTGCAGCGGCCTTGATGTAGTATTCATGATCTCGGGGTGCTTTTTGCAACAAAGTTTCCCAGTATTCCAATGCCCTACTAATATTGACCGTTTCGAAACGATAGCCTGTACGATAGAGATCTTTTATTTCCGCATCCATCAGGTTGACTGAAGCCTGTGTCTCTTCCCTGGGCCTGATACTCAGTGCATTTTTCCAGTTAGTGTAGGCCTCATTCCATTGCTCTTTTACATAGGCCTGGTTGCCTCGCCGCTCATATTCGGCGGCTACCTTGTCTTTTATTTCATCAACGTAGTGGCTCTGCTGCTCAGGGAAATACAGTTTATGCTTACTCAATAATTGTTCCCAATATTGAAAGGCTTCATCCTTGCTATCCCTGGCAAAGACTTTATTGCCAGACTCATAATAATTGTTCAACTCAACGATTCTGGCATTCAGTTTCTTGGCCTGTAGCCGGTACTCCGGCTCATGACGCTTGTTGGTTTCTATTTCAATCAAGGCGTCTATGCTTTGGGGAAAGTGGCCTGTGTGATAAAGGTTGATAGCATTACGGATTTTTTCTTCAGAGTTTTGCCGTTCAATCAAGCGTTTTTTCTGGCTTACATGTGTACTGGATAAAGATGATTTAGGGTTTGGCTTGTTGGCCGCTTGAGTTTTCTGCCGAGTAATTGCCGGTTTTATAATTACAGTAGTTGGTCTGGAGTCCGGTGTTGTGACAACCTGATTCGTTTTATCGTTTTGATGTGTGTCGTTTTCAGTCGTAACTGTCGCTACAACTTGATCAGGCTCTACGTTGTTAACTGTTTTTTCTACCTTAACTTGTTCCGTATCTTTATCATTCGTTTTACTGCCTTGCTCAGTGAGGGCAAATACACGTGCTTCCTTGCTCTGCTGCATATGGTACTGATAGGCCAATAAACCAGCCACCGAAACGAGTGCTATTATCAGAGTGAAAATGATTAAACGCTGTTTTTTTAATAGTCTTTTTCTATCCGGGAGGTTTTCTGGAGTATTATTATTTGTCTGGACAGGGGTATTTTCCGTGTCATGTATGATTACTTGCGCTGTTATATTGCTTGCCGATTGGTCTTCATCTGTTGCTACTACGTTATCGCTTGCCAGTAATCGTTTTACCTTAAAAGTATACTTTTGATCAGCAATACTGATTTCGTCGCCATCCTGAAGTATGACGCGTTTTATCTTGATGTTATTCACCAGGATACCGTTCAGGCTATTCTCATTATTGATAACCAGTGTATTATTTGTCTTTTGTATTATTGCGTGTTTCCTAGACACTCTTCTATTCAGAATACAGAGGTCACAAGAGCTTAATCTACCGATAACAAATGGAAAGGATTTTATTTCTGTGCGATCATTGTCATGTTGTGATACTAAAGAGTAACTATCTATATACTCATCGGCTGATACTTCATTGTTGCTATTAATACTATCGCCAGATTGATTACCAACAAGCTGCACAGGCATGCTACCCATTGGCGGGGTAATATCTTCCATTACGTTACATCCCTGTTTTTGTGTCATTTATATACTCATTTATTGGACTAACAATTTGTCACCACGACAAATGCCTGCCATTGAAATTGTTCCGCTGGGTAATTCCAAAACGGATCGTGTACCTTTTGCAGACAGGCAAAACCGGTAAGGCTTTAGTGAGTTGGCAAGCTTTTTTACACAGTTATCCTCATCAAGGAAAACCACATCAATCGCAAAACGCATGCCAATTGTATGTATTGAAGTGCAGGGTTTCAGCCATAAGCCCTGCCCATTTCCTAGCTCACTCTCTGTCAGCAACCCCACCAGCCTTTTAAGCCAGCTGTCTGCATAGCGAGTGCGGCTGGATACAACATTGCCATTACGTTGATTAATAACTATTCGTTCGCTCACTGTGTCTGCCCTATCTAAAGAAAAAATCCATCGTTCCTGAATCACGTGCCTTTATAAAGATCGGAAACATGATAATAATAAACGTTATTGGAAATAGTAATCCTATTAGAGGCCCCAACATTTTTACAGGTGCCTGGTTAGCAAGCTTCTCTGCTCTTAGAAAACGCTCCATCCTTCTTTGATTGGCTTGCACACTAAGAACTTCGCCGACTTCGCCCCCGGATTCTTCTGCTTGATTAATGGCCGAGACAAAATTACCAACGGCTGCCATTTGCACGCGATCTGCCATTTTCACCAGGGCTTCTCTCCTGCTTAGTCCGGTACGTGTATCACGCAAAACCTTGGTGAATTCATCCTTGACCGGTCCTGCTGGCATCTTTTCAACGGAATGATCCAGTGCACTGGCAAAATTCAGTCCTGCGCGCATGGATAACACCAGCAAATCAAGAAAGAATGGAAACATTTTGCTGAAATTATGCTGACGTAATTTTATTTGATCTCTAAGCCAAATATCAGGGTAGAAATACCCCAATGGAATAATAACTGCGACAACTGTGATGACGCTGGAACTGTCCAACTTCAGCATAAAGTAAACATACATAAACATGGTAATACCAATAGCAAGAAACACCCGCTTGGTGACTATAAATTCTTCCGGGCGTATAGCATAGTTCATTCCCGCGCTACTCAGGCGATCCTTTAGTAAACCAAGCTTATGTTGATCAATCGATTCCGTTACTTTGGCAGTGAACATATTAACGATAGGCCTGACCAGCCTGAACATTAACGGCGACTTGTCACGCCAGGACTGATCATCACTGCGATCACTGTTTCTGACATAGTGTTCAATCACCATGGCGATACAGACCAGTGAAGCAAACACCATAAAAATAGGAAGATAGGCACCTGATTGCATATTAAATATCTATATTAACTATTTTTCTGATCATCAATACTGCGATTGTCATCAGAATAGCGATCACCAACAAAGTGACCCAGCCGATGGGTTCATTGAACAATGCATCCATACCCTCCGGTTCCTGTTTGCGCAACATCATCATGACAGCCACCGGGATTAAACCTACCACCCACCCCTGCATCCGCCCCATTGATGTGAGTGCATCAATCTTGCCTTCTATCTGGGCTTTTTCACGTAAGGTTTTTGCCAGAGTCTCCAGTGTATCTGCCAGATTACCACCGACACTTCTTGATATAGCTATAGCGGAAATCAATAAATCGACTTCCTGTCTGGTTATTCTTTTGTACATATCCATCAGGGAATCTTCCAGCTGACGTCCCATCTTGTATTCAGACAAGATGACAGTAAATTCCTGTGAAATCGGCGGCGGCTGTTGTTCAGCAATCTGTTGCATGGCCTTCGCCAGATTAGTGCCGGCCCTTAGCGAGGCTGCTATGGAATTCAAGGCATCAGGTAATTGATAGATAAAGCTGTTTATTCTTCTTTTTTTCATCCTGCGTATCAGTATGCCAGGTAACAGAATAGTGAGTATTGCTCCCACAATAAGTCCAAAAACATCAGCGTAAAGATAACCCACCAGAGTCCCGAAGAAAATCCCAGCAATGTGCATGATAAACAGGGCTTTCGGGTCCTTGAACAAAAACAGGTTTTTCAGCCCATGATCCATTTTTCTGACAAAGTTATCACGGTAAATTTTTACGCCATGTACAGTGAAGGAATAAACGAGGATAAAACCCGTTATTGTCGCCACAACAACCATAATGATCAGACTAAGATGCTCAGATTGCATGCCTATTTCTCCCAGGATGGCTTCTGTTCATTGAGGAAATCCTTTTCTCCAAAAATACTTCTATTCATTTCAAGCCCTGCGTCTTCCAATTCCTTATAAAATGTTGGCGCATAACCGCATCCAACATATTCACCTGTGATGGTGCCATCCGCCAGTCTGCCCTTACGCTTGAATTCGAATATTTTCTGTAGCAGAACGACATCACCTTCCATGCCGTCTACTTCTACAATGCTGGTAATCCTTCTTTTTCCATCACTAAATCGCGTTTGTTGTATGATGATATCAACTGCCGATGTTATCTGTTCTCGTATAGCCCGCACAGGCAGGTCTATACCCGACATGAGCACCATGACTTCAAGCCTTGACAAGAAATCCCTGGGAGAATTGGCATGACCGGTCGTCAGTGACCCATCATGACCGGTATTCATTGCCTGAAGCATGTCGAGGGCTTCCCCGCCGCGACACTCTCCAACAACGATTCGATCGGGCCGCATTCGCAGTGAGTTTTTGACAAGGTCGCGAATAGCGATCAGGCCTTTCCCTTCTGCATTCGAGGGTCGGCTTTCCAGCGTGATGACGTGATCTTGCCCAAGTTGCAGCTCAGCTGCATCTTCAATGGTGACAATGCGCTCATTAGCTGGAATGAAATTGGATAAGATGTTCAGGGTCGTTGTTTTTCCGGAACCTGTGCCACCAGAGACGAGTACGTTTTTCTTGTTTTTGACACAAACTTCGAGAAAATCAGCCATGTCTTGCGTCAAAGAACCCATGTTGACCAGATCATCAATGCCATAGCGATATTTTGGGAATTTTCTTATGGTCACCACGGGGCCAATCAGGGACAAGGGAGGAATGATGGCATTGACGCGCGAGCCGTCCTCAAGACGTGCATCAACCATCGGTGAACCTTCGTCTATGCGCCTGCCCAGTGGGGTCACGATACGTTCAATAATACTCATTAAGGATTCACTGCTATTAAAGTAGGTATCCGATTTTGTTAGCTGACCCGATTTTTCAACGTATATATCATTCGGCCCGTTTACCATGATTTCGGTGATTGTATCGTCGGCTAACAAGGTTTCCAGTGGGCCCAGACCAATTGCTTCCGCAACTATCTCACTGATAATTTCTTCTTCAGGCTTTACTTTTGGTATTTCGAGCTTATGTTTGATTATGACTTCACGTGCGGAAGTAGCAGCTTCTTCCCGTAACTGAGTCGATGACATGTTATGCATGGTCGTGCGCTTATACATGTCCAGATGCTCAAGTACCAGCATATGAACTTTTCTTCTGAACTCAAAAAGACTTTCATTATCTTTTCGATCCGGTAAAGGATATACATTGGATTGTTTACGCGTTTTATTAAATTGGGGTTGACTATCTATTTCATGTCTGTTTTGTAATCTGTTTATTTTTGCGGTAATTGCAAGGTTGCCGATCTTGAATGTGTCTCCATCTGACAATGCGAGGTTATGACTTATTTTACGGTTATTTATCCATGTTCCATTGGTGCTGCCAAGATCTGTAATAAACACTCCTTGCATGGTCACATGTAACTCAGCATGATATTTTGATGCAAATGGGTCGGACAATGTGATGTCTGCATCGACTGCCTTACCCATACGGTGTTTACCTGCATCCAGGCTATGTGTAAATGATTGCCCATTATCATCTTGTACATACAATTCAATCATGATATTTCCCTAATCCAGTAACTTGAATTCTACATCCTTACTGCTCTGCTCCCTGAGTACTTCTGCACGTTTAACCCATTGTTTGTTAATGTCATGAGATGGATCGATAATATGTGGCGTCACCAGGATGACCATTTCGGTCTCATTATTTTTAAATGAACGTGATTTAAATAATTCTCCCAGGATTGGTATATTGCCAAGTCCCGGCAGCTTATCTACTGCTTTTGCTGAGTCGGTATTGACGAGACCTGAAATAACCATAGTCTCTCCCTGCCTTACATTCATGTCAGTGTCAGTTTTACGTGTCAGGAAACCGGGAATATCAAGCACCTTGATAGAATCATCTACGGTACTTATTTCTACTCCAACATGAGTGGATATATAGCCTTCAGGATCCGAGACCGGTTCGATCTTGAGTATGATACCGTACTGCTTAAAAGTGACACTGACTGACCCGTCAGTATTGCGTATTGGTAATGGCACTTCACCACCCGCCAGAAACTCTGCTTTACCTCCGCTTCGACAGGTAAGCTGGGGTTCTGCCAGCATTCTGGCATTACCTTCATTCGCCATTAAATTAATAATAGAAGTCAGATTAGTGGCGATACCAAAGTAGGGATTACTTGAACCCACGTTGAGTGGAAGCGAGCCGGGATTTGTTATATCGATACCAGGAACAGGCCTGAATACAGAATTCGTTGTATAATCATTGATAGCAGCATACTGTGGTCCATTAATGACATCAGCCCAGTTAATACCGATTCTCTTCAACTCATTTTTCTTGACTTCAACAACCTTGACATCCATATGTATCATACCCCGCAATGTGATACCGCCATCGGTAACATAACTGGTGACATTCGGGAATTGTTTACTGACGGTCTCTACTTTTAGCTGGTCAGATTTTCGCAGACTGGAACCTTCAATCACAATCTGGTCACCAACCATTTTTATGGATACACCTTCTATGCCAGAAAGGTGCATTTTTATCTGCTCCAGAGCAACTTCCGGAGGCTGATCGAGTACGCGTAGCAAATAATGTTTTTGTTGCTTATTCCGCGTCCACACCCTTAGATCGGTTAAGCCGACTTTCTTTCCGATAAGCAAAACCTGTTCAGCATCATGTAATACTTTTACACTGGCTAGATCACCACTGCCAATAGAGACTCTGGACACATTCCGATGTGACAATATTTCTGTCTGACCTACATAAATTTCCAGCACTTCCTCATAGGTACCCGCATAAGCTTTGTCTGCCAGACCCATCATAAGTGAGCACATCATTAGTAGAACTGCTGTATATCCTTTACAGGTATATTTCATAAATCCATCCATGTTTATATCTATCCGCCTACAATTATTTCAACACTCGGCCTTCTAATTATTTTCTTTTTTGTTTTACCAAACAGGTTATGTATTGTTATTGGTTGTGTTAACTCACTGGAAGCGCTTTTGCCTTCCTCTTTTTTACCGGAACGCAGGACAACAGTCATATTACCAACCTGGCGCGCATGTGTAATTTTGGCTGCATTTAATGGTGTCGCCGATATGGTTATAGCCTGGTAGGACCCGTCATCTGCCAATAGTCCTTCTTCATCAACAATAGCGCCTGTCGCCAGTATGGTGACATCATTCAGCAAGGGCATCGTCACGTTATCACCCTGTTTTAGCGTGACCATCAAGTCTATTTTATCACCGGGCCGCAGCAAGCCTGACATAGATGAAACTATGTCAACCGGAAAGGTGAGTGCACGATTACCTATTTCAATCAAATTGGCGAATCCACTGTTCGATCTTGATGCGAGAAAATTATCTAACAGGGATTCCCCTGCATTTACTGGCTGCATAACTCTTTTACCCACCACAAAATCAGCATTTTCCTGGCGGACGGCGGAAGCATGTATGTATCCCGCGGGCATCTCACGTATCGCAAGATTGTCATAACTCAGTACATCACCTACGCGCAGATTTTCCTTGGCGACAACGACTTTAGTCGGCTTATATTGATTAGATAATCGTTGTTGCTCGTCTTTGACCTTGTTACTAATATAATCATCTGTAAAATAAGCAGCAGCGACACCACTACTGATAGCACCTATTAATAACATTGCCGTACCTTTATTGACTGCCATGTCTTACTCCCGATACTAGATGTGTGGTTGTGAAATTGACCAGGTGTATTCAGCCTGATGGCTGGTCAAACCCACTTTTACTTTTGCTACGAAATTCCAGGCGATAAATATAGCTGCTGCTACCATCAGGTACTCAATAGTGGTGCCGCCTTTTTGTTGACGTTTTTTCATTAGTTTCATTACCCCTTGATCCAGTGGATCATAACCATGGATTGATGGTTACGAACCGGACTCTTGTCGATAAAGGTTAATTGACACTGCGCCTTACCTTTCTGGAATGCTATAACACCACCACCAGTTGAAGGTAATGTATCCTGGGCAATCCAGCCTTTGCGTGATAATGTCGAACTATACCAATTGCTGATCATGGAAGCAGATTGCGCTGTGCTTAATGTCAGCGTCTCTGACAATGCTCCCATATCAATACTATGAATTCTGGACACCACTTGCGCCTCGGGATAAAGTGGAAATACTAAAGGCTCCTGCTCGAACTCCTTGTTACGCGTGACTACCATTGAGCCTTCACTACCCCCAGGTACATCCCGTGCCTGTACAGAGTAACTATAACCATTATGCTCATAGCCAATAGTCAGATCTTCACCGACACGGTTGTGTTTCAATTCTCCATGACCTTTGACCTTCCACCTGGAAGCAAAATGCCGCATCACATCTTCAGCACTTCTATGGACACTAAAGTTCTGAATGGTCATCGGATGGCCATTATAAACCATCTTCTCAGCTACCCATTCAGTCTTCATGCCGTACATGGCTTCAAATTGTGGCATTTTAACTACGCCGAGATCTTCTGCCTGTACCGATCCGATATAAAGAAAAAAAACGAGTAAAACTACAATAAATAATCCTTTATTCATTTTTTATAGGTGTCCAAAAGAATGGTACTATTCACGGCCGATGCGACATTCTTTGCGTCTTTGCCTTCCTTGAATACCGGAAATGCAGATAAAAGTCTTGCCGGCGAAGCAATACAACGAACTGCTTCATCGATAACCAACTTTCCTACCCTTTCCTTAAAGATGGCTTCTGTTGGTGCTGTCCATGCATTGGAAAGTATCGATCCACTGGCTGAAAATGTCAGGTTATTTTTGTTATCTGTTGCTACCTTCTTCTTGGTAACCATGTCTTTCAGATTTGCAGCAACGGTAATGCTTGCGTAAGTTTTAGATCCAAGATTCATTCCATTTTTGAAATCAATACCTGGTATGTCTTTACAATCGGATACTAAATTTCCCAGAGTAGAGTTAACCACCCCTGATATCTTACTTAAGCCATTACCAACGAATGGAAACCCTTTATAGGCCAGGCCTTCAGTAGCATAATCAATACTAGGCGACACATCTGCGCCAACTTTAACAGAAATTCGATGCTTA
>Ga0316205_10003233_pt1 | contig 15699 bp, 12 predicted proteins | sample 3monthpyrite_MG_FD_204941 | JGI IMG/M metagenome (GOLD analysis project Ga0316205, IMG submission 204941) | Microbial mat bacterial communities from mineral coupon in-situ incubated in ocean water Damariscotta River, Maine, United States -... | ecosystem: Environmental > Aquatic > Marine >... | reverse complement strand
CATGCCGCCCAAATCGCGCGCAGCCACAAAGCCGGTAGCAGCCGAAATCGAGGTGGCTGAATGGCCCGCGCCGAAAGGGTCATAGCGGCTTTCAGAGCGTTTGGTGAAGCCTGAAAGCCCGCCGCCCTTGCGCAGGGTTTCCATTTCGCCCCGCCGCCCGGTCAGGATTTTATGGGGATAGCACTGGTGGCTTACATCCCAAATGAGCTTGTCGCGCGGGGTGTCAAACACCGCATGCAGCGCCACCGTGAGTTCAACGACGCCAAGCCCGGCGCCAAGGTGGCCACCGGTTTTCGAGACCGCATGAATGGTCTCATAGCGGAGTTCATCGGCCAATTGCCGCAGCTCGGCATTGCTGAGCTTTTTGAGCTCGGCAGGAGAGGTGATTTTATCAAGAAGCGGGGTGTTCATCGGCTATCCTTATGCGCTTCTTCTTATGGTATATTGCGCGATGGCGCGCAAGGTATCTGCGCGCGCGCCATAAGAGGCCAGGCAGGCAGTGGCCTCGGCTACCAGCTCGGCGGCGCGGGCTTTTGCGCCCTCCAGCCCCAACAAGGTTACGAAAGTTGCTTTGCCTGCAGCGGCATCTTTTTGCAGGCGCTTGCCGGTTTCGGCCTCGTTGCCGGTCACGTCCAGAATATCATCCTGAATTTGAAAAGCGTTGCCCAGCGCCTCGGCATAGGCGTGCAGGGGGGCAGGGTTTTCACCCGCGAGCAGCGCCCCGGCCCCGGCTGACCAGCGGATGAGCGCGCCGGTTTTCAGGGCCTGAAGGCGGGTGATTTCGGCAAGGTTGAGCGGGATTGTGGCGGTTTCGGCAGCGATGTCAAGATCCTGGCCCAGCACCATACCATTGGCACCCGATGCCTGGGCAAGGCCGGAGATCAGGGCAAGGCGGGCTTCGGCGCTCGCCTTCATTTTCGCTAATATTTCAAAGGCTTGGGTTTGCAGGGCGTCGCCGGCCAGTACCGCCGTGGCTTCGTCCCATTTAATGTGGAGGGTTGGCAGGCCACGGCGCAAATCGTCGTCATCCATGGCGGGCAGATCATCATGCACCAAAGAATAGGCGTGGATGCACTCGACCGCCGCCGCCGCATCTAAGGCACCCTGCGCACCAAAAAGTGCTGCACTTTCCAGCACCAGAAACGCCCGCATCCGCTTGCCGCCGGATAGAGCGGCATAGCGCATGGCTTCACTGATGCGGCCATCACGCGGCAGGCACTCATCCAGCCGCATTTCCACCAGACCTGCGGTGTTTTTGAGGGCAATTTCAACGCTAGTCATAATTCGCAGGCGTAGCCCCTGTCGCGGTGCCGTCGGCCCCTTTGGTGATTTGCGCAACTTTTTCTTCGGCTTCGGCGAGTTTCTTTTCGCAATGCTTTTTCAGCGCATCGCCACGCTCATAAAGCTTGATTGATTCTTCCAGCGGCACATTGCCTGATTCGAGCTGTCCGACCAGCGTTTCCAGCTCGCCCATCGCTTCTTCAAAGCTCATTTTTTTTACGTCGCTCATCCGCATTGCTCCTGCATGGTCTCGATATGGGCGCGCACCAACCGGCCCAGCGTGGAAAGGTTATAGCCCCCTTCCAGTGCAGAAACCAGCCGCCCGCAACAATGTTTTTTGGCGGCTTCACAGAGGCGCGTGGTGACATAGGTGAAATCTTCGTCGGTCCACGCCAGATTGGCGAGCGGGTCATCGATATGGGCATCAAACCCCGCCGAAAGCAACATAAGCTCGGGCTTGAACTCATCGAGCGCGGGCAGAATTTCCGCCTCCAGCTTTTCACGGTAGAGCGCGCCGGTTGAGCCAGCGGGCAACGGCAAGTTGGTGATCTGGCCATGGGCACCCACCTCATCCGCCGCACCGGTGCCGGGGTAAAGCGGCATTTCGTGGCTCGAAAAAAAGCGGATGCGGGGCTCGTTCCACAGGATATTCTGGGTGCCGTTACCGTGGTGGACGTCAAAATCAACAATTGCCACCCGCGCAAGGCCACGCGCTTCAAGCGCGTGCAGGGCGGCAATTGCCACCGTGCCAAACAGGCAAAACCCCATCGATCTTTCGCGCTCGGCATGGTGGCCGGGTGGACGCATGGCCACGAGTGCGTTGTCAACCTCGCCATCGAGCACGATATCCACCGCTTTCACTATGCCGCCTACAGCGCGCCGTGCTGCCTTCAGGCTGCCCGGGGAAAGGTGGGTGTCGGGGTCTAATTGAAGGTTGCCCGCCTGCGGCAGGCTGGCCTCAAGGTGATCAATATAGCGCTGCGGGTGGGCGCGCAGAATCGGGGTGTTGTCCGCCAGCGGTGTCTCAACGTGCTTAAGGGCCATATCGGCTACCGCGTCGAGAATCACCGTCATCCGCGCAACCTGCTCGGCGTGGCCCTCGGGGGTGTGGTGATCAAGAGCGTCGGGGTGGGTCAGGAAGGCTGTTGTCATGGGGTTTTGATAGCGCGCGGCTGCCAAACGGGCAAGGGCTGGATTTTGGTGGCGAAATTGAGTATTTGGAAAAGAATGAAGAGGAGGCCGTATTGCCCGAATTGCCCGAAGTTGAAACAGTGATGCGCGGGTTGATGCCGGTGATGGTTGGCCAGACAATTACGCACGCAATTGTGCGCCGTGAGGGGCTGCGCCGGCCCTTTCCCGATCATTTTGGCAAGCGCCTTACGGGTGTGCGGGTTGAGGGGATGCAACGGCGGGCCAAGTATATTTTGATGTCGCTTGACAGCGGCGAAACCCTGTTGGTGCATCTGGGCATGTCGGGGCGGGTGTTGATAGATGAAAGCGGTGCGTTGCTGCCCGGGAAACACGACCATGTGGTGTTGGAAATGGCCAACGGCGTGGATATCATCTTTAACGACCCCCGCCGCTTCGGGGCGCTTGACCTGATCGAGACGGTCACCCTTTCCCGGCACAAGCTGTTGGCTACCCTGGGGCCGGAACCGCTCGGCAACCGCTTTAATGCCGACTATTTCAGCGCCAAATTGAGCGGCCGCAAATCTCCGATAAAATCGGCCATGCTTGACCAGCGGATCGTGGCCGGCCTTGGCAACATTTATGTATGCGAGGCGCTCTGGCGCGCCGGGATCGCACCGCAATCCCGAAGCGGAGCCCTCACCCCGGCGCAACTGGCGGGCCTTGCCGCCCATATCCGAGATGTGTTGACCGAGGCCATTGAGGCCGGCGGGTCTTCGTTGAAGGATTACCGGCAGGCCAATGGCGAGCTGGGCTATTTTCAACACAGTTTTGCGGTCTATGGCCGCGAGGGGGAACTCTGCGCCAAACCCTGTTGTGGCGGCAGCATTCACCGGGTCACCCAATCCGGCCGATCCAGCTTTTATTGCGCGGCCTGCCAGCAACGGGCTTGACCCAAACGTCACCCGTGATAAACCTGCAAGCCTGACCATATAAGGATTCCTTCATGGCTTATGAAACCATTCTTGTTGACATCGAAAACCACGTGATGCTGATTACGCTCAACCGGCCCGAGGCACTGAATGCGTTGAACGCGCAGTTGCTGGGCGAGCTTGGCAATGCACTGGCGACCGCCGACAAGGATAAAAATGTCCGTGCCATTATCATTACCGGATCGGAAAAAGCCTTTGCCGCCGGTGCCGACATTAAGGAAATGGCCGAGAAGGGCTTTGTTGATATGTTTGCGGAGGATTATTTCACCGCCGAAACCGAAATGCTGCTCAAAACCCGCAAGCCGATCATTGCCGCGGTTTCCGGCTTTGCCCTTGGGGGCGGCTGCGAGTTGGCGATGATGTGTGATTTTATTATTGCCTCGGATACCGCGAAATTCGGCCAGCCCGAAGTTAACCTTGGCGTGATGGCCGGGATTGGCGGCACCCAGCGCCTGACGAGGTTCGTGGGCAAATCCAAATCCATGGAAATGAACCTGACCGGGCGCTTTATGAGCGCGGCCGAGGCTGAAAGCTCGGGGCTGGTCAGCCGGGTTGTGCAGGCCAAAGACCTGCTGAAAGATGCTAAAGCCACCGCCCAGAAAATTGCTGAAAAATCAATGCTGAGCGTGATGGCGATCAAGGAATCGGTTAACCGTTCTTATGAGACAACGCTGCGCGAAGGCCTGCTTTACGAGCGCCGGATTTTCCATGCGCTTTTTGCCACTGATGACCAAACCGAAGGTATGAACGCCTTTGCCGAAAAACGATCACCGCAATTCAGGGATAAATAGCGCTAACCCTGTTGACTCTGCCCCATTGCGGGGGTAGAGGAACGCTTCATCGCTCAAAACGAAAAAAACCGGATCATATACATGGCTAACTCGCCCCAAGCAAAAAAACGCGCCCGCACTGCTGACCGTCGCGCGGCTATTAACAAAAACCGCCGCACCCGGATCAAGACTTTTATCCGCCGTGTGGAGGAAGCTATTGCCGGTGGTGACCAGACAGTTGCCCAGGCTGCGTTCAAAAGCGCCCAGCCTGAAATCATGCGTGGCGTGACCAAAGGTATCTGGCATAAAAGCACAGCAAGCCGCAAAGTTTCGCGCCTTGCCAAACGCGTGAAAGCGATGGCCGCTTAAACGCTGGCTGCATTGTTCGGTTTTGAAAAGCACGTCAAAATGGCGTGCTTTTTTGTTGACACAAAAATAGTTTTTTTTCTGCGATTCGCGCTATTGCCCGAATCTGAGCCGATGGTATAGCGTCTACGAGAGCTTGGCGATCTGCCGCATTCTGCCCGAAAGCGCCGTCAAAACATTGGTATCTTGCCCATCCAGAATCCGTATTTCTGCGGCCGCATACTTGTGTTTTACGCCTTGCTAAAAAAACAAAAACCGCCTGAGGCAGGGCAATACCGCGCATGCGGATTGGGACGATAATGGACGGCATAAGCCATATTGACTGTTGGGGACGGATCAGAACCGAAGTGCGTGCCTCAATTGGCGTAGATGCGTTTAATAACTGGATAGAGCCGCTAGAATTTTTAGCGCTGAAAGACGGTGTGGCGCTGTTTTCGGTGCCAACCAGCTTTATGGGCAACTGGGTGTCGCGTAACTATGCAGACGAAATTACCAGCCTGTTCAAAGCTGAAGGGGTCGAGGTGTTTCGGCTGGGTTTTGAAGCGCCCGAGCAGGTTGCTGCCAAACCGGTACCTGTGCAAGCGGTGACCTCCAAACCGGCGGAGGTTGACCTGCCTTCATCGCCTCTGGATAGCCGCTTCACGTTTGACCAGTTTGTGGTTGGCACCCCGAATGAGCTGGCCCACGCCGCCGCGCGCCGGGTGGCCGAAGGTGGAGATGTCACCTTCAACCCGCTGTTTCTGTATGGTGGTGTTGGCCTTGGCAAAACCCACCTGATGCATGCCATCGCCCACGAAATTCGAGCCACCCGCCCCGAGGCCCGCGTGCTTTACCTTTCCGCCGAGCAGTTCATGTTTCGCTTTGTACAGGCGTTGCGTTTTAAGGATATGCATTCCTTCAAGGAGCAGTTCCGCTCGGTCGATATGCTGATGGTCGATGACCTGCAATTTATTGCCGGCAAGAACTCGACCCAGGACGAATTTTTCCATACTTTCAATGCCTTGATTGAGCAAGGCAAGCAGATCGTGATTTCGGCTGACCGCTCCCCCGGAGAAATCGAAGGCCTTGAAGAGCGCATTCGCAGCCGGTTGCAATGGGGGCTGGTGGTGGATCTGCACCCGACCAATTATGAACTTCGCCTCGGCATTTTGCATGCCAAAGCCGAAGCACAGGCCAGGCTGAACCCCGATGTCGGACTGGATGTGAAAGTGCTTGAATTTTTGGCGCACCGGATCAGCTCCAACGTACGGGTGCTTGAGGGCGCGCTTACCCGGCTGTTTGCATTTTCCTCGCTTGTGGGCCGCGATATTACGCTTGATATGGCACAGGAATCGCTGGCAGACCTGTTGCGCAATTCCGACCGCAAGGTGACGATTGACGAGATCCAGCGCAAAGTGGCCGAGCATTACCATCTGCGCATCGCTGATCTGCTTTCACCCCGCCGTGCGCGCGCGGTGGCGCGTCCGCGGCAAGTGGCGATGTTTCTCTGCAAGTCGCTAACCTCGAAATCCCTGCCCGAGATTGGCCGGAAATTTGGCGGGCGCGATCACACGACGGTTATTCATGCGGTGAAGCGGGTGGAAGAAATGAAGCAGACCGACAGCCAGATCGCCGAAGACGTGGAACTGCTGCGCCGGATGCTGGAAGCCTGAAGCCGCGACTCCCGTAGCCTCGCCTGAGGCTCGGCAAAAAGGGGGCGTTGCCCCCTCGCTTCGCTCACCCCCAGGATATTTTGGCAAAGGAGAGAACGGGTGGTGGATTTGCTGAATGCGGGGCGCAAGAAGGCCTTGAATCTCCTGTGCTTTCCGCTAGGGTTATTTTCCAATTAAAAAACCGAAAACGGTGAGAAATATGAAAGCCAGTATTGAACGCTCTGCCCTGCTAAAAGCGATGAGCCGCGCCCAGTCGGTTGTTGAGCGGCGCAACACGATTCCGATTCTGGCCAATGTGCTGATTGAAGCCGAGGGTGACACGGTTAGTTTTCGCGCCACCGATCTGGATATCGAGGTGATTGATAAATCGCCGGCAATGGTGGAACAGGCTGGCGCGACCACAGTGCCCGCCCATATGCTACACGAGATTGTGCGCAAGCTGCCCGACGGGGCGATGGTTTCACTGTTGGATGACGGGGCCGCCGGGCGGATGGAAATAACCGCCGGGCGTTCGCATTTTAGCTTGGCTACTTTGCCGCGGGAAGATTTTCCGGTGATGGCCAGCTCGGAGTATGAATGCAATTTTGCTGCCAAGGCACCGGTTTTGCGTCGCTTGTTTGACAAGGCCAAGTTCGCGATTTCGACCGAGGAAACAAGGTATTACCTTAACGGGGTTTATATGCATGCCGCGCAGGGGGCTGATGGGTTGCTGCTACGTTGTGTGGCCACCGATGGCCACCGCTTGGCCCGCATAGACGCTGACTTGCCGGTTGGTGCTGAAGAGCTGCCCGGTGTGATTGTGCCCCGTAAAACCGTGGCTGAGCTGGGTAAACTGCTTGGGGATGACGAGGCAAGCATTGCGGTGTCGGTTTCCGAAACCAAAATACGCTTTGCCACACCAGAAATCACCCTGACTTCAAAAGTGATCGACGGCACTTTCCCCGATTACACCCGCGTTATTCCGACCGGCAACACCAAGCGGCTTGAAGTTGATGCCTCGGAATTTGCGCAGGCGGTTGACCGGGTTTCCACTGTGTCATCCGAGCGTTCGCGCGCCGTTAAGCTCAGCCTCGACGAAGACCGGCTGGTGCTTTCGGTTAATGCGCCGGATAGCGGCGCGGCAGAGGAAGAACTGGCCGTGGCTTACGGTGACGAGCATCTGGAAATTGGTTTTAATGCCAAATACTTGCTCGAAATCGCCAATCAGGTAGACCGTGAAAACGCCGTGTTTATGTTTAATTCATCGGGGGATCCGACCCTGATGCGCGAAGGCAATGATGACAGCGCGATTTATGTCGTGATGCCCATGCGGGTGTAATGCCCGCGCTCAAGGTCACGTCACTCACCCTCTCGCATTTTCGCTCCTACAAGCGCGCGCAAATCGATTCCGATGGCGGGATCATGGCGCTTTATGGACCCAACGGGGCCGGCAAAACCAATATTCTGGAAGCAATTTCACTGCTGTCGCCCGGGCGTGGGCTGCGCCGTGCTCCCCCTGCTGACCTGATGCGCCAACCCGAGGCGCTGGGCTGGAAAATAAACGCCGAATTACACAGCCTTTCCGAGCTGCACGAGCTTAGCACCTGGGCCGAGAACGATAGCAGCCGCAACATAGAAATTGACGGTAAAAAAGCCCCGCAGCTGGCGCTGGGGCGGCTGGCGCGGGTGATCTGGCTTGTGCCGGTGATGGACAGGCTCTGGGTAGAGGGCGCCGGTGAGCGTCGCCGCTTTCTAGACCGTATGGTCATGAGCTTTCATCCGAAACACGCCGATGCCACGCTGGCCTATGAAAAGGCGATGCGCGACCGTAACCGGCTGCTCAAAGATATGGTGCGCGATGCGGCGTGGTATAACGCGCTTGAGGCGCAAATGGCCGAGAGCGGCGCCGATATTATTGCCCACCGCGCCGACGTTGTGGCGCGGTTGCAAACCGCGCAAGAAGGGGCTGAAACGGTGTTCCCGGCAGCCAAGCTCACCATAACCGACTGCGCCCTAACCACGGCTGACGAATTGCGCGACGCTTTCAGCGCGGGCCGCAGGCAAGATCAGGCCGCGGGCCGCACCCTAAACGGCCCGCACCGCGCCGACCTGTCGGCAGTATACTTGGCCAAAGGCACTGATGCCCGTGCCTGCTCTACCGGTGAACAAAAGGCGCTGCTCATCTCCCTGATCCTCGCCAATGCCCGCGCCTTGCGCGATGATTTCGGTGCACCGCCTATTCTGTTGCTCGACGAGGTCACCGCCCATCTGGATTCCGACCGCCGCGCCGCCTTGTTTAACGAGTTGCACGCGCTCGGGGCACAGGCGTGGCTGACCGGCACCGGCCCGGAGCTTTTTGCAGAATTGGGGCACCGTGCCACCCTGCTTTCGGTGCAGGATGACGGCCCGGGGTCGTTGATCAGCCAGCTGTAGGCCCAAATCTTTTTGCGGGTTTTACGCCCAAAACCAGCGCCGCAACCTGCCAGTTGCCGCCGGCCAGATTCCGCATAATTCCTGCGCCAATCACGTGACATTCCCTGCCTTTTCCCATATATTGTGGGCAACTATCAGGGGATACACCAGATGTCTGACGACGCAAAGAAGCCCGAAGAGTACGGCGCTGATTCTATCAAAGTTCTCAAAGGCTTAGAGGCCGTTCGCAAGCGCCCTGGCATGTATATCGGTGACACCGATGACGGCTCGGGCCTGCATCATATGGTATATGAGGTGGTCGATAACGGGATCGACGAAGCGTTGGCGGGCCATGCCGATACGGTGACCGTCACCATCCATGCCGACGAGAGCGTTTCGGTGAGCGATAATGGCCGTGGCATTCCGGTTGGTATCCATGAAGGCGAGGGCGTTTCGGCTGCCGAAGTGATCATGACCCAGCTCCACGCGGGCGGCAAATTTGACAGTAATTCCTATAAAGTATCGGGTGGTTTGCACGGGGTCGGCGTTTCGGTGGTCAATGCGCTCTCGGATTGGCTGGAACTGCGTGTGTGGCGCGATGGTAAAGAGCATATCGCCCGTTTTGAGCATGGCGATACGGTCGAGCACCTGAGCGTGGTTGGCGATACGGATCGCACCGGCACCGAGGTCCGCTTCATGGCCTCGTTGGACACATTTTCGAACCGCGACTACAAGTTTTTCACCCTTGAGCACCGGCTGCGCGAGCTCGCCTTCCTCAACTCCGGGGTGCGCATCACGTTGCGCGATGAACGCCCGACGGAACCGCTGGAATCAGAGCTGATTTATGAAGGCGGCGTGCGCGAGTTTGTCCGCTATCTTGACCGCTCGAAATCAGCGGCTTTCGAGGAGCCGATTTATATTATTGGCGAGAGCAACGATATTGTCGTGGAAGTGGCGATGTGGTGGAATGACAGCTACCATGAAAACGTGCTGCCCTTCACCAATAACATTCCGCAACGCGATGGCGGCACCCATTTGGCCGGCTTCAGGGGCGCGCTAACCCGCACCATCAACGGCTATGCGGCCTCCAGCGGCATTGCCAAAAAGGAAAAGATCACCTTCACCGGTGATGACGCCCGCGAGGGGCTGACCGCAGTGCTTTCCGTGAAAGTGCCGGATCCGAAGTTTTCTTCCCAGACCAAAGACAAGCTGGTGAGCTCGGAAGTGCGCCCTGCGGTGGAAGGCCTGATGAACGAGAAGCTCGGTGAGTGGTTCGAGGAGCATCCGGCGCAGGCCAAGGTGATTGTATCCAAAATCGTGGAAGCGGCGATGGCACGTGATGCCGCCCGCAAAGCGCGCGAGCTCACCCGGCGCAAATCGGCGATGGATATCGCCTCGCTGCCCGGCAAGCTCGCCGATTGTCAGGAAAAAGACCCGTCAAAATCCGAAATATTTCTGGTGGAGGGCGATTCGGCCGGGGGCTCGGCCAAGCAGGGGCGCTCACGCTATAATCAGGCGGTTTTGCCACTCAAAGGTAAAATCCTCAATGTGGAGCGGGCGCGGTTCGACCGCATGCTCGGCTCGCAGGAAATCGGCACCCTGATCACCGCACTTGGCACCGGCATTGGGCGTGACGAGTTTAACATCGGCAAGCTGCGCTACCATAAAGTGGTGATCATGACCGATGCCGATGTAGACGGGGCCCATATCCGCACCTTGCTGCTCACCTTCTTTTTCAGGCAAATGCCGGAGCTGATCGAGGGCGGGTTTCTTTATATCGCCCAGCCGCCGCTTTACAAGGTTGCTCGCGGGAAATCAGAGGTTTACCTGAAGGACCAGAGCGCGCTTGAGGAATATCTGATAGAGCAGGGGCTGCATGATACGGTGCTGCGGCTTGGCAACGGATCCGAAATTGCGGGCGCTGACCTGAAGCGTGTGGTAGAGGAGGCGCGGCTGACCCGCACCATCCTCAACGCCTTCCCGACCAATTATTCACGCCGGATTCTGGAACACACCGCCATTGCCGGTGCGCTTCTTGACGGTGTGCTTGATAGCAACCCGCAGGGCGCGGCCGATGCCGTGGCCACCCGGCTTGACCTTATTTCAACCGAGTTTGAACGCGGCTGGCAGGGGCGGCCCACCCAAAACGGCGGCTTGCGGCTGGCGCGGATTTTGCGCGGGGTTGAAGAAGTGCAGGTGCTGGATGGCCACGCGCTCAGGAGTGCCGAAGCCCGCAAGCTGGCGCGGCTGACCGGCAACATGCAGGAGATCTATAAAACCACCGCCAAGCTGGTGCGCAAAGACCGCGAGGTGATCATCAACGCGCCTTCCGAGCTGCTGGAAGCGGTTATGCGCGAGGGCGAAAAGGGCCTGTCGATGCAGCGCTATAAGGGCTTGGGCGAAATGAACCCCGGCCAGCTCTGGGAAACCACGCTCGACCCGGAAGCGCGCACCCTGTTGCAGGTGCAGGTGCAGGATATGGCCGATGCCGACGATATTTTCACCAAGCTGATGGGCGATGTCGTAGAACCGCGCCGAGAATTCATTCAGGAAAACGCGCTCAGCGTGGCCAATCTGGATATTTAGGCGCAGCCGGTGCGTTGCCTTTTTTTTATAGCGGGCTGATGCCCGCTGGTTGTGCGCGCTAAGCCTTTGGCACCCGCTCGCCAAAAATGGCCGCGCCGACCCGCACATGGGTGGCACCAAGCGCGATGGCGCTTTCAAAATCGCTGCTCATGCCCATAGAAAGCCCTGCCAGCCCGTTTCGGGCCGCCATTTTAGCCAATAACGCAAAATGCAGGCTGGGTTCTTCATCCACCGGCGGAATCACCATCAGGCCATTGATTTTGAGGTCAAGCCCTTGACAGGTTTGGATAAACCCGTCCACCTCGGCGGGCAGCACGCCAGCTTTTTGCGGCTCCTCGCCGGTGTTTACCTGAATAAACAATTCGGGGCAGGTGCCGCTTGCCTGCACTTCGGTTGCCAGTTTTCGTGCCAGCTTTTCACGGTCGAGCGTGTGGATGGCATCAAACAGGGCCAACGCCGGTTTGATCTTGTTGGTTTGCAACGGGCCGATCAAGTGCAGCTGAACGCCCGTAAACCGCGCCTTGAAACCGGGCCATTTTCCCTGCGCTTCCTGCACACGATTCTCACCGAAAACACGGTGCCCTTCGGTTAACACCGCCTCGACCCGCGCATTCGGCTGCACCTTGGAAACGGCGATAAGCTGCACGCTTTCGCGCTGACGGCCAGCTTTTTGGCATGCGGTGTCAATGCGGTCATTAATATCGGCTAGGGGCATCATATTCTCCAGAGGCTTGGTTCTGACTACCGCCAAACCGCGCGCCCTTCAAGCCAAAGAAAAAGGGCGGACCTTGCGGCCCGCCCTTCTATTCTCAATAATCCGGTTGGATTAGAAAGTGCCGGTGATGCTTACAGTAGTGCCCTGTTTGAACTCAGGGTTACCTTCTTCATCCATATCCGAGTAGGAAACGGTGGCGGAGATGTTGTCGTTAACCATGTAGACAGCACCAACGTAGAAGAAATCGCCAACGTTTGTGCCGCTGAGCTGATCGAACGAACCGGACATGAAGCCGGCATAACCTGTCAGCATATCGGTTACGTTATAAGCAACTTCTACGCCATACTCGTCCTGGTTTTCCGAAGCGTCGTGATCGAAGAACACGCCAGCTGTCAGAGCGCCAGCGGTGTAATCAACGTTTACGCCGTAGCCGGAGCCGCTAACCGAGTTGTCGGCGAAGTAAGCACCAGCCGAAAGCGCATCGCTAATGGTATAACCAACAGCAACGCCGAGCGAATTTTCAACACTATCAACGCTGATGTAGGAAACGCCGAGCTCAAGAGCACCGAAAGTTGTGTCTACAGAAGCAGCAATAGTTTCATTTTGGCCGCCTGCGCCATCGTCATAACCAAGGCCGAGCTCGAAGGCACCAAAGGTAGCACCGGCACCAACGTTGATACCAACGCAATCACCCGCAACAATCTGACAGCCAGCGGCTACGCCGAAGTTGCCAAATTCAACCAACGCACGTGCATCAGAATTGGCGTCGTGGTTTTCAACATCCATTTCCATGCCGTCACGGTCTTTATAGAAATACTCGGAAGCACCTTTGTCATCCAAGTCGCCCATTTTCAGGGAGGCGCTGAGAGGATCGCCGGTATAGGCAATCTCAACTGTCATCACAGGAGTGAAATCAGCATTCAGAGCAGTGATGTCGATCAGATTGAAAGTTGCCGACGCGGTAACGTTATCACCAAAATCGATATTGGCCGTTACATCAAAATTGGCTTCCCAGAACAGGCCGCCTTCTGTTTCGTCGTTATAACCAGCGGTCAATGCGCCAGAAAAATCTACAGTTGCTTCAGCGGAAGCAATGCCAGCAAAGGCAACCAGTGCAGTAGTTGCAAAGAGAACGTTTTTCATCGTTATTCCCTCGTTTGTGTTAAAAAATAACCTCAACTGGATTGCCCAGTAGGAGTGAGCCTTTATTCACGCATCGTGGCTAATAGGTCAAGCAAGCGCCAAAGGGCAATCCCATTGTTTTTGAACCCGTTGCATATTTGGCACAGTTTCAGCGGCGCGCCCCTTGGATTCCGCTTGTTTCGGCACTTTCCAGCCGATAAACCAAGAAAAAGCGTTTAAGGAGCCATGCCAGTGTCACGTTATAATGCCCTAGTTACCGAGCCGAAATGGCAAGCCAGATGGCGTGAGTCGCAGGTTTTCAAGGCCGAGCGGGATGAAGCGCGGCCCAAATACTATGTATTGGAGATGTTTCCTTATCCTTCCGGCAAGCTCCATATCGGCCATGTGCGCAATTATACCATGGGAGACCTCGTGGCCCGCTATAAAGCCGCCAAGGGCTTTAATGTATTTCACCCGATGGGTTGGGATGCCTTCGGGATGCCTGCCGAAAACGCGGCGATGGCCAATAACACCCATCCCGGCACCTGGACCTATAAGAACATAGAAGAAATGAAGGGGCAATTTTCGGCATTAGGTCTTTCGCTGGACTGGTCGCACGAATTTGCCACCTGTGATGTGGCCTATTATGGCCAGCAGCAGGCGCTTTTCCTTGATATGCTCGACGCGGGCCTCGCGTATCGCAAAAATGCGTCGGTGAACTGGGACCCGGTGGATATGACCGTGCTCGCCAACGAGCAGGTAATAGACGGCAAGGGCTGGCGCTCGGGCGCCGAAGTAGAGCGCAAAGACCTGACGCAATGGTTCTTCAAAATATCGGAATATTCTGATGATTTGCTGAATGCGTTGGATGGTTTGGAAAACTGGCCCGACAAGGTGCGGCTGATGCAGAAAAACTGGATCGGCAAATCGCAGGGATTGCAATTCAGGTTTGAAACCGTGGGCGCGCCGGAGGGGTTTGAGCAACTGGAGGTGTATACCACGCGGCCCGATACCCTGTTCGGGGCCAGCTTTGCCGCCGTGTCGGCGGACCACCCGCTGGCAAAAGCGCTGGAAGGCACCCCCGGGGTGGCCGCCTTTACCGCCGAATGCCGCCGCACCGGCACCAGTGCCGAGGCGCTGGAAAAGGCCGATAAACTCGGCTTTGATACCGGCATCAAGGTGGTGCACCCGTTTGACAGCTCGATCGAGCTGCCGGTTTACATCGCCAATTTTATTTTGATGGATTACGGCACCGGCGCAATTTTCGGCTGCCCGGCGCATGACCAGCGCGACCTTGATTTCGCCCGCAAATACGGGCTGGATGTGACTGCCGTTGTATCTCCCGAAGGGGCCGGTTTTACGGTGGCAAACGAGGCCTTTGTTGACCCCGGCACGCTGATTAACTCGGATTTCCTGAACGGGATGAGCATTGACGAGGGCAAGGCCGAGGTCATCCGGCGGATTGAAGCCGCCGGCATGGGTGAGGGCAAAACCGTGTTTCGCCTGCGGGATTGGGGCATTTCACGGCAGCGCTATTGGGGCTGCCCTATTCCTGTGGTGCATTGTGAAAGCTGCGGTGTGGTGCCGGAGAAAAAGGAAAACCTGCCGATCAAGCTGCCCGAAGACATTAGCTTCGACAAGCCCGGCAACCCGCTGGACCGGCACCCGACATGGCGCGATTGTAGCTGCCCCATCTGTGGCGCGCCCGCCAAGCGCGAAACCGACACCATGGACACCTTTGTTGACAGCTCATGGTATTACGCCCGCTTTACCTCCAGCAATGCTGACACCCCTACCGATTTGGCGGATGCGGATTACTGGATGAATGTTGACCAGTATATCGGCGGGGTAGAGCACGCCATTTTGCACCTGCTTTATGCGCGCTTTTTTGCCCGTGCCATGGTCAAAACCGGCCACCTGCCCGAAAGGTGCCGCGAGCCCTTTAATGCCCTGTTTAACCAAGGCATGGTTTGCCATGAAACCTATTCGACCAAGGATGAAAAGGGCCGTGATGTGTGGCACAGCCCAGAGGAAATTATCGCTGAAGGCGAGGGCTATAAACTGCGCAGCACCGGCGCGCCGGTCACGGTTGGCCCTTCGATAAAAATGTCGAAATCAAAGCTCAACGTGATTGATCCCGTTGAGCAGATCGAGCAATTCGGGGCCGATACCTCGCGCTGGTTTGTGCTCTCGGACAGCCCGCCCGAACGCGACGTGGAGTGGACGACCTCTGGTGCCGAAGCATCGTGGAAGCATCTGCAACGGGTGTGGCGGCTGGCTGACGAAATCGCGGATGAGGCAGGAAAACCCGAAGACACCGCGCTCACCAAAGCCACCCACCGCGCCATTCGGGACGTGACCGAGGGCTATGAGGGCTTTGCCTTCAACAAATCCATCGCCAGGCTCTATGAATTCACCGCTGCGATTGCAAAATCAAAGGGCGACAGGCGCGAGGCGATGAAGGTGATGGCGCTGCTGATGCAGCCGATCATCCCGCATATTGCCGAAGAATGCTGGGAGCGGCTGGGCGGCGCGGGCCTTGCTGTGCAGGCTGCTTTTCCTGTGGCCGACCCCGCCATGCTGGTGGAAGACAGCGTGATCCTGCCGATCCAGATTAATGGCAAGCGGCGCGCGGAAATCAGCGTAGCCGTAGATGCCGGTAAAGAAGACATTGAAAAACTGGCGCTAAGCAACGA
>Ga0316205_10003232_pt1 | contig 15705 bp, 14 predicted proteins | sample 3monthpyrite_MG_FD_204941 | JGI IMG/M metagenome (GOLD analysis project Ga0316205, IMG submission 204941) | Microbial mat bacterial communities from mineral coupon in-situ incubated in ocean water Damariscotta River, Maine, United States -... | ecosystem: Environmental > Aquatic > Marine >... | reverse complement strand
AACCTTACTTGGAAAAAACCAATTCCTATGATTAAATCAAGAACCTATGAACTGAACCAAATGTTTAATCTTAAGTTTTATGAGGAGAAAAGTTAAGCAAATGTTACGTTTGTTTGGACACAACATTATTATTATACTTCTTAATCCAACTACAATAAGTTGAAGATGATATCATTAGCTCTTTTTGAATATCTTTTGCTAAAACTCCTGTTTTAGCTAATAGTATCGCTCTTAGTCTCAATTGATATCTTCCATCTTTTGTGTATCGTATCTCTGTTTTTAAATCTTCTTCTGTGTCATGTTCTTTTAATATTAATGCTCTCATGAAAGTACATAAGCAAATTCCGTTCTATATATTTAGTTTTTAATAGGAATTGGTATAAGATAAGGGAAAAACTACAAAACTGTGTGGATATAAATGGATTACTGAATAGTAGAACTTAATTGGTAGTCTTTAATTGGGATTGGTATAACTATCACATTACTCGTATAAAAGGTATAATTGCATTATGAAAAAATTAGCAATTATTGGAAAACCAAATGTGGGCAAAAGTTCACTCTTTAACCGCCTTCTTAAAATGCGTGATGCAATTACCTCAGAACAAGCTGGAACTACTCGTGATACAAAACGTAGAGTTGCACAAATTGAAGATAAAGAGGTAGAACTTCTAGATACTGGTGGACTAGATGATGGAAATGATTTATTTGACAAAATTCGCCATAAATCTATTGAGACAGCTCATGAAGCTGACATAATACTTTACATGGTAGATGGACGTGGACTTAGTGAGGACGATGATAGAAAACTTTTTTATGAACTTCAAAAAATGGGTAAATCTGTTGCGCTTATTATAAACAAAATGGATAATGACAAACTTGAAGAGAATAAATGGCAATTTTATCAATTTGGAACAGATGATATTTTTCCAATTTCTGTTTCACATAACCGTAAAGTTAATGCCCTTTTAAAATGGATATATGTTCAATTAGATGAGGGACAGAGTGAACATATTCGTCCAATTGATGATGATGAAAATATTAAAGTATCAATCATAGGACGTGTAAATGTTGGTAAAAGTTCTCTGCTTAATGCACTTTTAGGAGAAGAACGCTCAATCGTAAGTGAAACGGCTGGAACTACTATTGATCCAATTGATGAAGTTACAACGTATAACGATAGAAAAATCACTTTTGTTGACACTGCAGGAATTAGACGTCGTGGTAAAATCCAAGGAATTGAAAAATTTGCTCTTATGCGCACAGAAGAGATGCTAGAAAAAGCAGATTTAGCGATACTTGTATTAGATGCTAGCGCACCATTTACAGATTTAGATGAAAAGATAGCTGGTCTTATTGATAAAAATCATTTAGGCTGTTTAATTGTCTTAAATAAGTGGGACATTAAATATGATGAGTTTAAAAAGGTAGAAACGGCGCTAAGAGATCGCTTTAAATTTTTACATTACGCTCCTATAATGACAATATCTGCACTTACTAACCGTCATATACATAAAATTTTTGACTACATTTTAAGAATTTTCGATAACTTTACTATGCGAATACCAACATCTAAACTTAATGAGACTATTGAAACTGCCATTAGACGTCATCATCTGCCATCTCCAAATGGTAGAATGGTTAGAATTTACTATGCGACTCAATATGATGTAAGACCTCCTAAAATTGCTTTAATTATGAATAGACCAAAAGATTTACACTTTAGTTATAGAAGATATTTGACAAATACCTTACGAGAGAATTTTGATTTTGAGGGTACTCCTGTACTCTTTAAAGCAAAAGCCAAAAAACAGTCTACAGAAGATGATAATTCAGAGAAATAGTTTATTGGTGAAAGATAATCTTTCACCATATAAGTATTCACTAAACTTCCTACAAAACTAGAATAACAGATATTTTATGTATGATAAAAACTATATTTAATAAATTAATTTTATAAAATTTTATGTTTAACTGCCTATTTTTTAACACTTTAAAATATAATATTTATTTATATTTGTATCTATAGATATATACAGTCTACTTTTTATAAAGTGAAATAATGAAATATTTTAACTATAAAAAATATCCATTCGTCACATAGTGAATTTAATGTGATTAACTTATAACTTAGTGTATGTTTAAGTAAAACTAATTATTATATTAATTATGAATTATAATAAAAAATTAACGTTTAAATTTTCAAAATTTATTAATACTCTTAGCAAAATTTCACTACTATACTAGAGTTTTGTAAGAAGTCTACTATTAATAATATGAAGGAATAATATGGAAACACTTTTACATATAGATGCTAGTCCAAGGTCTCAACGTTCTATATCACGACAACTCGCTACTGAATTTTTAATTCAGTATAAACAAAAAAACTCTGTTCACATAAAATATAGAGATTTAGGGCATAATCCTGTACCACTTGTAACAGAGAGTTGGATTGAGGGTGCGTATACTCCACCTACACAACACTCAGAAGATGCAAAAAATGCAATGTCTGTCTCAAATATGTTAGTAGATGAGCTACTTTTTGCTTCATCTTACGTTATAAGTACACCAATGTTTAATCTTTCAATCCCTGCAAATCTAAAAGCCTACATTGATCAAATTGTACGAGTTAACAGAACTTTTGAAATTAAAAATGGTGGTTATTCTCCATTAGTTCATAATAAAAAAATGTTAATTATTACATCACGTGGGAATGAGTATGGAGAACATGATCCACTTGGTGATTATGACTATTTAGAACCATACTTAAAGACAATATTTGGTTTTATTGGAATTACTGACATTACCTTTGTAGATTGTGAGGGAATTGGTCTTGGTTCTGAGACTAGAAGAAATGCTTTTGCTAAAGCTCACAAAGAGCTAGCGAGCTTAGCTAAGAGTTGGTAGTGATAATTGCTGTTAAAATGGTTTTACTATAACTAAGGTAACTACAGCAATCATTATAAGAGTCGGTACTTCATTTAGTATTCTAAAAAATTTACCGCTCTTTTCACACTCATCACTAGCTAAAGAGTTTTTTATAACATTTAGGTAAAGATGATAGCCCACAAGAATTGCTACTAAAGCAAGTTTTACATGTAACCACCCACCAGTCGACCAAATATCTGGATTTATAACAATAAGCCATGTTCCTGTTATTAATGTTGCAATCATTGCTGGAAGACCTATAATTCTATATAGTTTCTCTTGCATAACTTTAACAACATCAACAAACTCTTTTTTTTCAATCTGTTCTGCGTGGTAAACAAAAAGACGAGGTAGGTAAAATAGCATTGCAAACCATGAGATTAAAGATATTATGTGTAAAGTTAGAATCCACTGATACATACTGTTTCCTTGAAATTATTTGAAAGAGTATGCCGTAATTTTGATATAATCACGCAAAAATTGAAAGAGTATTCATGAAAATAGTAAGTGGAATGCGTCCAACAGGAAAGCTTCATCTAGGTCATTACCTTGGAGTGATAAAAAACTGGATTGAGTTACAAAAGACAAATGATTGTCATTTTTTTGTAGCAGATTGGCATGCACTTTCTACTAGTTATGAAGACAAATTAAATCTAAAAGAGCTAGGTCATGACCTTATTCGTGAATGGTTAGCAGCGGGAATAGATCCTGAGAATAGTCATATGTTCATACAAAGTGCTATAAAAGAGCATAGTGAGTTGTATCTTTTATTTAATATGATTACGCCTCTTGGATGGTTAGAGAGGAATCCAACATATAAAGATCAATTAGAGCAGATGAAAAGTAAAGATATTAATACAGCTGGATTTTTAACATACCCTGTACTCCAAGCTGCTGATATTGTACTTTATGGGGCGCAAGGTGTACCAATAGGTGAAGATCAACGTCCACACCTTGAAATTACTCGTGAAATACTGCGCCGTTTTCACCATCTATTTGATTCTGAGGATTTATTTGTTGAACCTAAAGAGATTATGAGTGAAACTCCACGCTTATTAGGACTTGATGGACGTAAAATGAGTAAAAGTTACAATAACTCAATCTATTTAAGCGACAGTAGCGATGAAGTTCTAAATAAGCTAAAAGGTGCTAAAACTGATCCTCAACGTGTAAGAAGAGATGATCCTGGAAATCCTGATATTTGTTTAATATTTGATTATCATAAAGAGATGAGTTCACAAGAGACAATTGATGAGATAAATAGTTCATGTAGAGATGCTAGTATTGGCTGTTTTGACTGTAAAAAACTTTGCCATCTATCTATTGAAAATATCTTAGAACCAATGAGGGCAAGAAGAGAAAAGTATGATGATGATACGATTAATGCTATTATTGCAAAAGGTAATGCTACTTCACAAAAAGTAGCTTCTCTAAAGATGGAACTAGTTAATAAAATAATTTTTCAAAAAGGATAAAAATGTATAAATTAACTCTTTCAAAAGAGTGTGGTTGCGTTAAAAAAAATGGTTATGCTGGAACTAGAGAGTATGATTCAAAAGATGATGCGCTAGAAGAGGCTCAACAGTTAGTTCAAGATATGAATGAGAAGTTTTGTAAAAAACATAGGTTTTCATTAATTGAACAAGGTAATGATTTTTTAATTCAAGTCATTGACAACAGGTAATTGTTTATGAAATGACATATGCACCATTTTATCTGCTGTGTCATCATCTTGGACAATAATATGTCCAAGATGAAACTTTTTTAATCTACTCTTTTCATCTTTACGATTAACTTTAACAACAGTATAGGCATTATGCTCCATAATATCTATTGTAGAGGATATTAGCTCTAATTTTTGTGAATTCTCAATAGTAACAATTATAGATGAAGCTTCTGCAATATTTACACTCTCTAGGGTATCCTTTGATGCACCATTTCCAAAGATTATAGGAATACTACGCTCTCTTGCTTTCTCAATTAACTTAGAATTGTTATCAATCACAATATAATCAGATGTCCCTTGCTGAAGTAACTTTACAACCTTTTTTCCTAAATGCCCATAACCTATTACAATGGTATGATTTTTTAATTTTGACATTTTATATGATGGAACTTCATTATCTTCTATTTCTTGTTCAATAATTTTATCAGTTAAAAAGCTTATATTATTAAGTACAAATGGTGTTAAAATCATAGATAGAACAACTACTACAATCAGAATTTGACCAACAGATTCAGACAGTATATGCCCTGAGCGTGCAAGTTCAAATACAGCTAGTGAAAATTCACCAACTTGAAAAAGAGATAGGGCTGTTTTTAGGGCTGTTCTAGTTGTACTAACATACTTAATAATAAAATATGTTATTAATACTTTTGATGCCATTATAAGTGGTAAGAACATCAAAATTTTCCACAAATTTTCAAAAATTATAGAAAAATCTATCTGCATTCCAACAGTTATAAAAAATATTCCCAATAGTAAATCTCTAAAAGGAATTAGGTCTGCTTCAACTTGCTCCTTAAAACGTGTCTCTGCGAGTGTCATTCCAGCAATAAATGCACCAAAAGAGTACGAAAATCCAAGCAAGTTCGCTAAAAATGATGCTCCCATAACTATTAGTAAAACTGAAGCAATAAATATTTCTGAAGAGCCACTACTGCTTGCAAGACTGAAAAATCTATCTAAAATATACTTTCCGCTAAACCACAAAATAGCCAACAAGGATATAGCACCAAAAACAGTCTCAAGCAGTAAAATGGCGATTGGTTGATCAACTGAGGAGAACATTGTTATCATAAGTAAAATAGGAATTACTGCAATATCTTGTAGTAATAAAATAGCTAATACATGACGTCCATATGGTTTATTTATATCACCAGTTTCATTTAGAATTTTTAAAACAATCGCAGTTGATGAAAGAGATAGTGCTGCGCTTATTACAAGCGCGGTTTTTAAATCAAAGTTTAATATAAATACAGAGACTAATGCGAAAAAGGTAGTACTTAATGCAACTTGTAAAGTACCATTTAAAAAAACTTCACGTCGCATCTTTTTAAGATTGGCAAATGAGAACTCAAGTCCAATTGTAAACATCAAGAATACTATTCCAAACTCAGCAATCTCCCTTAAATCATGGTTATTTACAGCAGTGTGTAACTCAAATACATATGCGATAATTGTACCTGTTGCGATATAACCAATAATTGTGGGTATAGAGTAGCGTTTTAAAAATATATTTAACAATGTTGATATTAAAATTGCTGATACAATAATCGATAACATTGCTTATTATATCACTAACTTAAAAAAATGAATTTATCTTATCAAAATTAGTAAGTGACTCCTTAAAAGATGGCTCAATTTGATTTTCTAATTTTGCCCCAAGAACCATTCCAACAATCATGCCACGTGCAGCACTATCTCCACCACTTAAGACATTCTCTTTTAAAGCTTTTTTATAATCATTTTGATATTTAATTAGCAGATGAATAACACCTAAAAAACCAACATTAACAGAACAAGATTGACCAAAATTTGCAATTGCTGTGGCTGTTGGTAGAAGAATACTTAGTTTAGCCTGTTCCACCCACTTTTGAAGTGTAGTAGAGTAATTTTTAGACAGAGATGTTATTGCACTGTTTAAATCAACTCCATCAATCATAGCAAGCGTAAGCTCTGCAAAAAATAGAGCGCTCTCTTCTACACTCTCATTTCTATGTGTAAAATTAGTTTGCAGCTTTATAGCTTTAAAAAGTGCCTCTTTATCATTTTCATAAAAGTATATTAACGGAGCTACTCTACCTGCTGCACTTAAGTCTCTTGAAGATGATCCACAAATATCAACACTCAAATCTTTATCAAGCCCTTCAATCGTAGCTTTTGAAGCACCATCTATATAACCGTTATACTCTTTCATATTATCTCGCCAAAGTTTTGCATACTTTATAGCATCAAATTTTTTTTCATTTGAAATAGATTCTAGTAACCACAAAGTTTGATCACCATAGTGTGTAAAATCACCAGCTCTCTTGCTACTATGATATGTAGTAAGAGGATTATTAAAACCATCTAAATTAAGATTAGAATTTTCAATCTCTTTAACATCATAAACCCAATGAGCGCCTAAAGCATATGCATCCGCACACAACGATCCCCATAACGCACCAGCTAATTTTTCTCTATTCATAACTTTTCCTTTATATATTACACTGCATAGAAGTCTCAACCATTAAACGTGCTGTATGATTATTTTCTACAACAATATTTTTAAGATTAAGAGCTTCTAATTCTTTTTTTTCTTCATTACTATGAACTTTTACAACAGTATGAGTATTATGTGTGAGTTCATCAACACTTTTACAGACTAAATAAATCTTTTCACTATTATCGATAGCAACAACAACAGATGCTGCCTCTTTAATTTTAACGGCTTCTAAAATATCTTTTTGTGCAGCATTTCCAAAAAAAACATAATCGCCAGTCTCACGACCTTTTTTTACAAGTTTATGGTTATGTTCAACTATAACATAAGGAAGACCACGCTCTTTAAGTAATGACGCTACTTGTTGCCCTAAATTTCCATAACCTAAAATTACTGTATGGTTTTTTAATGGCGCTGATTCAAGATTAGGAAGAGGTTCTTCAGCTTCATGATCTATAAAATCTGCGAACTTACTCAAATGACTTAATACGAATGGTGTCATTATCATAGTTATGATGATTACAACTGTAAATATTTGCGCTTGCGAAGCATCTATTAAATTCTTTGTGCTTGCAAGACTAAATATTGCTAAAGCAAACTCACCAACTTGAAAAAGAGACATTGAAGCTTTCAATGCTGTTCTTTTTACTATTGAATAACTAAGAATTTTATATATAATCAAAGTTTTAAAGAACATTATTACAGGAAGTAGCATTAAAATAAGCCAAATATTTTGAGATATTATTTTAAAATCAATCTGCATTCCAACTGTAATAAAAAATACTCCTAAAAGTAAATCTCTAAATGGAATCAAATCGGCTACAACTTGATGTTTAAAGTGTGTCTCAGAAATCAACATACCTGCTAAAAATGCACCTAAGGAGTATGAAAAGCCTAATACATGAGCAAAATATGAAGCACTTATAACAATTAAAAGAACGAAACCTATAAAAATTTCAGATGAACCACTATTGCCTACTACTTCAAAGATATACTCTAAAACATATTTTCCAACTAACCATAAAACAACTAAAAGAACAACAGCACCAGCAAATGTTTTTAGAAGTAGTAGTGCAATATGCTGATCGGTTGAAGAGAAAATGTCTACCATCAAAAGTATTGGTACAACAGCAATATCTTGAAAAAGTAAAATACCTAATACATTACGTCCATATGGTTTACTAATATCCCCATTTTCATTTAGAGTTTTAAGTACAATTGCAGTTGATGAAAGAGCAATTGCTGAACTAATCACAAGTGCTGCTTTAAACTCTAAATCTAAAAATAATACTGCTAATAGGGCAAATAGTATCGCACTAAATGAGACCTGTAAAAAACCAAAAACAAAAACCTCTTTTTTCATCTGCTGTAGATGCCTAATGGAAAACTCCAGCCCTATCGTAAACATTAAAAAAACAATTCCAAATTCACCTATCTCTTGTAACCATTTGTTGTGTACTGAAGTATGAAGTCTAAAACTATACGCGATAATAGTACCTGTTACAATGTAGCCGATAATTGTGGGAATCCCAAGACGTTTCAAAAATAGATTTAAAACTGTAGCTATAAATATAGCTGATACAATAACTGATAACATATTGGCATTATAGTATAATTTTCAATCTAAAGGAGTTTCATGCAAGAAATTGTTTCTGCAATAGTAGATACTATTTCAGGGTTTGGTTACATAGGAATATTTATTATGATGTTTTTAGAAAGCAGCTTTTTCCCATTTCCAAGTGAAGTAGTTATGATTCCAGCTGGCTATCTAATCTTTACAGAGCAAATGAGTTGGACACCAGCACTTGCAGCTGCAATTTTTGGCTCACTCGCTGGTGCAATGTTAAATTACTATCTAGCTATTAGTTTAGGACGTAAATTACTGGTGCGATATGGTCGTTACTTTTTTATGACTGAAGAGAAGATGAACAAACTTGAAAGTTTTTTCAAAAAACATGGAGCAATCTCTACTTTTATAGGAAGATTAATTCCAGGGATTCGTCAATATATCTCTTTTCCAGCAGGTCTAGCACGCATGAAAATAGCTCAATTTATATTTTATACAGGAGCTGGTGCTGGCATTTGGGTTTTAGTACTAACAATTTTAGGGTTTTACATAGGTGAAAATCAAGATTTAGCAAAAGAGTATCTTCAGCAAATTCTGCTAATCACTCTATCACTAGCCGCGTTAATAGTTATCTTTTATATCAAGCGCACTCGTAACGAAATAGATGTTTGAGTAAAAGCGCTGGAATAATTGTTGTTATGATTATCACAAAGATGAGTACTGAGTATGTTTCGTTATCTAAAATACCATTCACTTGACCTATTTTTGCAAAAATTAGCCCCACTTCACCACGTGGTATCATTGAAATACCAATAAGCATTTTATTATTTGAGCATTTTTGAGTTATCATAAATGCTCCTAAATATTTACCAAATATTGCAATCACTGTAAAACCTATCACTTCATACCAAAATATTGCAGACCCATATGCAATATTAGAAAAATCAATTGAAACTCCAACCATCACAAAAAATATTGGTGTAAAAAGTTCAGCAACTGGAATTGTCCCCTGTTTAATCTTTGCAAAAAAATCTGTATCATGTGGCAAGCCATAACCATTAGGTAGTACAAATGCTTGAGAGAGTGCCATACCAACTACAAATGCACCTAAAATAACTGGCGCACCCATAGAGTATGCAATATATGAAAAAAGCAAAATAATAGCTATTATAGAACTAGATACTAATCCACTATAATTCGATTTAATAGAAAATTTTCTAACAATAAGTCCTAAAAAATTTGCGATTATTGGCGCAACAGTTATAAAAAGTAGAATTTGAAATGATATATAAGCAGTATGCATATACGAAAAATCTTTTGTAACAGCCAAGTCATATACAAAAGCAAGGGCGATGACACCTATTATGTCATCTAAGACAGCAGCACCTATAACAATTTGAGCTATATTGGTTTGATCTCTATGAATATCTTTTAGTACTCTTAGTGTGATTCCAATACTAGTGGCTGTAAGTGTACCACCAATAAAGAGTGAAGCAAATATAGATAAATCAAAAACATAAAAACTAAGCAAATAAGCACCAAAAAATGGTATGACTGCACCAAAAAATGCAACACTTACAGCTTTAAGACCAGCTTCTTTAAGTCGTTTAAAATCAGTATCTAAACCAACATCAAACAATAACATTAAAATACCAATTTCAGCAAGAAGTGCGAGTACATGACTAGGTTCTACAAAACCTAACATCGATGGACCAAGTACCACACCAGCTAAAAGTTCTCCAAGAACTGCTGGCATACCTAAATGAGTAAGAAGTTCACCAAAGAGTCTTGCGGATATAATTATAATAAATAGTGTTAAGAATAGCTCATGAATTTGCATAAAAACACCTCATTAAGTATTATGATAGTATTTTTTTCTTTAAATATAAATATCAAGAGGTCTAATAGTTTTAATTTTTTACCATATTACATACTAAAAATTTTTCTACCACTTCTGCACTCAGAGGTTTACTAAAATAGTAACCTTGCACCACTTTACATCCAATCTTTGATAACACATCTAGTTGCTCTTTAGTCTCAACTCCCTCAGCAACAACATCCATACTCATAGCATTAGCAAGTGCAATAATTGATTCAGAAATTGCCAAATCATTTGTATCTGTAACTATATCATCGATAAATGATTTATCTATCTTAATTGTCTGAACAGGAAAACGTTTTAGATAACTTAAACTAGAGTACCCAGTACCAAAGTCATCAATTGAAAGTTTTATACCTAACTCTTTTAAAGACATAAGTTTATCTTGCATTTTATCAACATCATGCATCAATAGGCTTTCTGTTAATTCAAGTTCAATACAAGAGCCTACCCCCTTTTTTGTACAACTCATTTCAATAAAGTCTAAAAAATCTTTCTGATTAAACTGTTTTGCAGAAACATTTATGGATACAAGAACATCCTTATATCCTTTTGCTCTCCATTTTTTTATCTGTCTAACAACTTTTTCAATTACCCAAGAACCTAACTCTTTTATGAAACCATTCTCTTCTGCTACCCAAATAAAATCAGATGGCATTACAAGACCAAAGTCTGGTCTCTCCCATCTTATTAAAGCTTCCAAGCCAATTGTTTCGTTAGTTTCTATATCTATTTTAGGCTGGTAATGCAAAATAAACTCATGATTTGCAAGTGCTTCACGAAGAAGTTCACCCATATGTAGCTGACGTTTAATATTCTCATTTAGCTCTTGTTTAAAAAATTGAAAATTATTTTTACCTAACTCTTTTGCCTTATTCATTGCAACATCAGAATTTTGAAGAAGTTCTTTTGATGAATTAGCATCTTTAGGATAAAAGCTAATTCCCATACTTGCAGAGATATATATCTGTTTTTTTTCTAATTCAAATGGATAATTAAAAACATCTAAGACTCTTTGAGCAAAAGTTGCAATATTTGAAATATTCTCTTCATAAAGTAAAAAAAGAAATTCATCTCCACCAACTCTTGAAAAAATATCATATTCACGCTTTAAATTATTAATTCTATTTGCAATTTTCACAAGAAGCATATCACCTATTACATGACCGTGTGTATCATTTATAAGTTTAAAGTTATCCAAATCTAAGAACATAACAACAAATTTTTTATTATCTCTTTTTGCCATCTCGATAGCTTTATCAAGATAATTAAAAAACATTGTTCTATTTGGCAAAGATGTAAGCGTGTCATAATGGGCTAATTCTTCTAATTTATGTATGTATTCTTTCTCATTTTTAATATATCTGTTTTGTTGAATGTGAAAAATATAGATTACAAAAAGTCCAATTATCCAAACAAATACATTTGCCAAAACAATAATTTTATCAACATTACTTTCTAATGAAATCATCGTAAATATGGAGATTGTAACAAACAAAGTCCATATAAAAAGTGATAAAATGACAATGCCAAAACGCATAATTATATTGCTCATAAGTGCTATTGTACCAACATTGCGCTACAATTTTGTAATTTTTCTACAGGCAGGTAAAATGTTACAAACAGTAAATCTAATCAAACGATTCGGCACAAGAGTACTCTTTGAAAATATAAATATTAAACTAGATCGTCATAAGCGTTATGGATTAATTGGAGCAAATGGCGCAGGAAAAACAACATTTTTAAAAATTCTTTCAGGCGCTGATGATGAATATGATGGAGATGTACAGATTGAATCAGGACTTCGTGTTGGAGTTCTTGGACAGAACCAATTTGCGTTCGAAGAGTTTACAATAAGTGATGCAGTTCTTTATGGAAACAGACGTTTATATGATGCAACTAAAGAGAAAGAAAATCTCTACATGACAGGTGATTTTGAAGATGACGCTGTAAATAATCGTTTAGGCGAACTTGAGATGATAAGTGTAGAAGAGGATCCAACTTATGAAGCTCCTGTAAAAATTGGCAAAATTTTAGAGGGTCTTGGTATTCCTGAGTCTGAACATCAAAATAGGATGAGTGAACTAGATAGTGCTGATAAATTTAAAGTTTTATTAGCACAAGTACTTTTTCCAAAACCTGACATCCTATTTTTAGATGAGCCTACCAACAATCTTGATATTAACTCTATTGGCTGGCTAGAACAGCAACTTCAACGCCATGAGGGTACAATGGTTATTATCTCTCACGATAGACACTTTTTAAATTCAGTAGTTACAAATATTTTAGATGTTGATTACCAACAGATTCGCCCATTTACTGGAAATTATGATGACTGGTATATAGCTTCAACTATTATGCAAAAACAGATGGAAGTAAATAGAGATAAAAAGCTTAAAGAGAAAGACCAACTAGAAGCATTTGTGCGAAGATTTTCAGCAAATGCTTCAAAAGCAAAACAGGCAACATCACGTAGAAAACAGCTTGAAAAGTTAAATATTGATGACATTAAACCATCAAGTAGACGTGATCCTAGCATAGTTTTCAAACCAAACCGTGAACTTGGTGTTGAGATTTTAGACTTAAAAGAGATTTCTAAAAGTTATGATGGAAATGTGGTTCTTGATGAAATTGATTTTCGTATTGAAGCTGGCGATAAAATAGCTCTTATTGGCGCAAACGGTATAGGTAAAACAACTCTTTGTAACATTATTATGGAAGAGATAAAACCAGATAGTGGAACAGTAAAATGGGGTGCTACAGCAGAGAGTGGTTATTTTCCTCAAAATACTACAGATAAAATTACAGGTGATATAACGCTTTATGAGTGGCTACGTGGATTTAACCCTAAAGGTGACTTAGCAGAAGTTCGTAACTGCCTAGGTAGAATGTTATTTAGTGGTGAAGAGCAAGAAAAAAGTGTTGAATCAATTAGTGGTGGTGAAAAACATAGAATGATGCTCTCAAAATTGATGCTAGAAGGTGCTAATACTCTAGTGCTAGATGAACCAACCAATCACTTAGACCTTGAAGCAATTATAGCTTTAGGAGAAGCACTTTTACAATTTAAAGGTGCAGTTCTTTGTGTCTCACATGATCGTGAACTTCTTGATGCTTATGCAAATAGAATTATAGAGATTAAATCTGGTGGGAAAATTGTAGACTTTAAAGGTTCGTATGAGGAGTATGTAAATTTAAGTGAATCATAATTTATATGACTATTTAATAATTTAATTTTGGTATAATTAAACCAATTTTAATTTAAACTATTAAAGGTTATATAACATGCCAAGTTTTATACGAAAACTCTACACTACAATACGAGCTAAAATAGTAATGCTTATTGTTGTTGGGATTCTCTCAATGCTTGGTATTATCGTTTTTAGCTTAACTACACTTAATAAATCTTCAAATCAATTTCACACTCTTGAAGCACAAGAACTTAAACTCCTAACATTGAGTAAAGATATTAAATTTAATGTTGTGCAAGTTCAACAATGGCTTACTGACATCTCAGCAACACGTGCGGCTGAGGGTTTTGATGATGGTTTCGCAGAAGCACAAGAGCATGCAAAAACGCTTCAAAAACTACTAATAGATTTAGATAATCTTGCTAAGATATTTACAAATAAACAGTTGCAAGAGACAATTTTAAAAACTACAAAAAATTTAAACATTGCATTTGACTCATTCTACATTACAGGTAAAAAGATGGCACAGTTCTACATTGACGAGGGACCTAAAGGTGGTAATGCCTTTATGGGTACTTTTGATGAAGAGGCTGCAAAAATGTTTAATGTACTAGATGGCTTATCAGATTTAGCACAGACTAACTTTGACATCTCAAAAAGTCAATACAGTAATACTATTGAAACAAGTCAAACAATTATGGTGGTAATAGCAATAATTGCTATAGTTGCCTCTATACTTATGGGTATCGTAACCATTTTAGGTGTTGTTAAACCGATTAATAAACTAACAACAGTTGCGCGTGACTTAGCAAGTGGTGATGCTGACTTAACTAAACGTCTACACCTAGTAGTTAAAGATGAGATTGGTCACGCTGCTATTCATATTGATAGCTTTATAGAAAGAGTTCAATCTATCATTGGTGATGCACAGATGCGCTTATCAAACAATAAAAAATCTGCCGTCCAATTAGAAGAGATGTCAGTTACTTTCTCTGATAGAAGCAATGAGGCAATTACAATTGTACAAAAAGCCGTTAATGATTCAACTACTGCTAACAATGAGCTAATGAAAGCTGTAGATGCTAACTTAGTAATGCAAGAATCAATTAAACAATCTTTTACAGATATTAAAGATGCTCAACAATTGGTTGATGATGTAGCGCAAAGTGTTGCAAAAACTGCTCAAGTAGAAGAGGATTTATCTGTAAAGTTAAATGAATTAAATAACAATACAAGTCAGGTAAAAGATGTACTTTCAGTTATCTCAGATATTGCTGAACAGACAAATTTACTTGCTCTAAATGCTGCAATTGAAGCAGCTCGTGCTGGTGAGCATGGACGTGGTTTTGCTGTAGTAGCTGATGAAGTCCGCAAGCTCGCTGAACGTACACAAAAAAGTCTGCAAGATATTCAAATGACACTGAATTTAATAACTCAAGCCGTTATGGATGTCTCTAATGAGATGAATAGTAATGTTAAAAACATTCAAAATGTATCTGAACAGTCAGATACTCTTCGTGAGCGTATTATCTCTACATCAACTGTTATGGAAAATGTAACAGTACAAGGTGAAAGTTCTATTAAAGTAAATGAAGGTGTAAAAAATAATATACAAAGAATAATCAAAGAGATAAACAACATTGACAAAATAACTCAAAATAATATAGACAGCGCTAAAGAGATGTTAAATATAAGCAATGAACTATCTGACACAACAAATGCCACTAATGAACTATTTGCTCAATTTAAAACTAGATAAATTATCGTCATAATGGCGATACAACTATTTACAGCGCTCCCACCAAACCCACCACAAACAAACATAAAGAAATAAATATAATCTATTGACATAAGCTATTAATATTAATTATACTTCTTGTGTGTGAAAAATCAAAGTAAGAGTAAGGAAAGAGTAATGAGTATAAGTAAGAAAATAGC
>Ga0316205_10003231_pt1 | contig 15707 bp, 15 predicted proteins | sample 3monthpyrite_MG_FD_204941 | JGI IMG/M metagenome (GOLD analysis project Ga0316205, IMG submission 204941) | Microbial mat bacterial communities from mineral coupon in-situ incubated in ocean water Damariscotta River, Maine, United States -... | ecosystem: Environmental > Aquatic > Marine >... | reverse complement strand
ATGCAGGAAAATCTAAATTCTATGACTCCTGAACAGCTTCGCGAGGCTATGCAAAATGCTGAGTTTAATGAAGAACTTTATAAAGAGCGGCTAGAGCGAACTATTGAATTGTTTAAACAACTTAAATTAAATGCTGATTTAGAAAAATTAGCGCAAGCTTATGAAGATTTAGCACGGCAAGAAGAAGATATCTCAAATAATGACGAAGAAGAGTCTAATCCGGAAGAGCAAGAATCTTTACTTGAACAAACGGAACAAGTAGAAGAACAACTCCAAAAATTAGATGAAAATACGACCTCAAAAAATGAACAATCTGTAAACGAGCTTCAAGAACTCTCGAAGCAAAAATTAGAGGAGATAAAAGAAGCACTCGAACAGCGTTTAGAAGAAATGCAAAATTCTAGTTCGCAAAATGAAGAAAGCGAAGAGAGTCAACAAGAGGATTCTAATTCTGAAAATGATTCCGGTAGTGAATCTGAACCCAATCAGGATAGTGAGCAACAGCCAAAAGGTGATTCAAAATCTGACGAAATGAAGCCATTATCTCCAAAGTTTAATCAACTGGCTGAAATGACTCGAAATGCTATGTCAAAAATGAATCAAGAGCAGTTGAACATAAATATTGCCGGTTTACAATACATTTTATACTCCTTGATTAATCTATCGCTTGAGCAAGAAGATTTAACCACTTATGCATCTGGGGCAGAAAGTAGAAGTCAAGCATACATCGGGTTTGCAAGGGATCAAAAAAATGTTGAGGACATTTTCGGTTCTATATCTGATTCATTGTATCAGATTTCTACTGAGATTCCAGCCTTTTCAAATCAAGTAAATACAGAAAAATTAGAAGTTGAACGATTGATTGATCTGGCTTTAGTTCAGATGACAGAACGAAATCAAAGCTATGCTTCCGTTGCAACCCGTCAGGCTCTTGGCGGAATAAATAAATTAACCTATATGATTGCGAATTTACTTGAGCAATTACAGAATCAAAATAATTCAGGTAGTGGATCTGGAAGTGGGATGAGTGTTCAACAAATGTTGGAGAAAATGCAGCAAATGGGTCAAAATCAGCAGCAGCTTAATCAGCAAATGCAGGACATGATTAATGATATTCAAGGTGAGAGGTTAACACAAGACCAAATGGGTCGCCTTGATCAATTATCAAGGCAGCAAAATGAAATACGAAAGCAATTGCAGAATATTCAACAAAACGGTGGCGGCGCTGGTGGCGATGAAATTGGAAGTGAGCTCGAACGAATGATTGAACAGATGGAGGAGACGATAAATGATTTACGAGGGGGTGCTTTGGATCCTACTTTAGTTGAACGGCAACAAAATATATTATCAAGAATGTTGGAGGCTGAAGACGCCCTGCAGGAAAGAGATGAAGAAGAAAAAAGAGAGGGAACTACCGGTGATGATATTAATCGCGTATCACCTCCGGAAATGACTTTGGAAGAATTGGAACAACAAATCCGGAATCGTTTAAATGATCCGAACTTCACAAAGTATTCGCCGGATTATCAACGGTTAATTGAAAGATATTTCGAACTATTGAAAGAAATTCAGAATAGAGAGATTCAGTGAGATAAATTATACTCGATTATGGCTTGATAGGCTTCTAAAACACCATCCGTTGATTTGCCAGCCAATTCTTTAGCCACTTTTTTTACCGGTATTGACGCGTTAGCCGGAGCAAATGGTAATTTTACAATGCTTAAACCGGGAATATCACCGCTAGAGTCACCTATGTAAGCAACTTCAGAAAGCTTGTAACCAAGATGTTCACAAATCATTTTTATCCCTTGTCCTTTATTCGCTTTTTTAAGGATAATATTTACGGATACTTCGGTAAAGTGCACTTCAAAATGTGGGTACTTTGAAACTATAAACTCGGTAGCAATATCACGACTTTCGTAAATCACCTTTGAGTCAGGATTAATCACCCCGATATCGGTAAATTTTGCAAACTCGGGAATTGATGAAGGAAACTTGTTGATGAGATTCTCTTTTGCCCATGCTTTAATTTCAACAACTTCATCTTCTCTTTCTTTAGTAAGGGCTGGATTCCAGGTTAATATGTTTTTTTCAACATCATACATCCCTCCACCACTTTCAAATAAAAAAGGAAGTCGAATTCCAAGTATCTGCGCCATAGCTTCTGCATAAGGCATGGGGCGACCTGTGCAAATGGTTAATGGCGGGATATTGAGATCAGAATGACTCTTTAAATTTAACTCACGTACCATCGAAAAAGTTTTCCAATCGGGTGTTACAAAAGGGTCTGTTACACATCCATCCAGATCTGTGATGAATAATTTGATCATAAATTACTTTGTTCTGTAATTCGGGAAAAGTACTGCGGCAACAAAACATAATAAGGCAATAGCTGCCAACCATTGATATTGATTTTTAAAATCAGCGTATTCTTGACTACTAAATTCCCCTTTTTCTAATTCGTCGACTCGAGCAAGAAATGCATCAATTCCATCATTACCGCGTTCAATTGAATAGTAATTACCACCACCCGTTGATGCTATTTCTCGAAGTACATTTGATTGTAAGCTCGTTGTAACAACTCGGCCTTCCCGATCACGTTTATAGCCTATAAGTTGCCCCGATTCTTCCTCGTACATTGGAATAGTAGTGCCTTCTTGAGTACCTACACCTAAACTGTAGATCGAAATATTGGAATTAATTAGATTCTCCATCGCATCATCATACGATTGGCCATGATCTTCTCCATCCGAGATTATCAGTAAAACTTTTGCAGCTTCCGTTGTTGTTTCTTCAAGTGATTGAAAAGCCGCTAAAGATGTTTCCATTGCTGCTTTAAAATCGGTTGCTGAGCTTGGCATTTGATCTGTATCAACAATCTCTAAAAAGAGAAGTAGTGCAGAATAGTCTAGTGTCATCGGGCTTTGCAGATATGCTTCTCCTGTAAAAACAACTAAACCAACTCGATCACCCTTTAAACGATCAATTAGTCGTCGAATTTCGAATTTAGCTTTCTCAAGACGGCTAGGGCGTACATCTTCTGCGTTCATGCTTGCTGAGAGATCGAGAGCAATGAGCATATCTACACCACGTCGCTTAACCTCTCGTACTTCTGTTCCTATTTTAGGGCCTGCCAGCGACACAATAATGAAAACAAACCCGGCAATCATCAAACTAGTTTTTATTGCATTACCTGTTTCCCAAAACCCAATTCTTAGAGATTGAAATAGTCCTTTTTCAAAAAACTTTTCTTGTACCTGCTTTAGTCCTTTTCCTCTCCACCATACTAAAAACACCATTATTGGGATTAAAAAAAGGAACCATAAATAAATCGAATCTTGCCAAATCATAAACTAAATCTAGTTTCTTGAATGCCTGTTAAATGTGAAGTTAGAAATTATTTCCTATCCTTTTCTACTTACTGAATAAATCTATTAATACTTTTACCAAGTATAATATTCACTCAACACTCAACACTCAACACTCAACACTCAACACTCAACACTCAACACTCAACACTCAACACTCAACACTCAACACTCAACACTCAACACTCAACACTCAACACTCAACACTCAACACTGATAAGAGAAATATCATCTATTTTACTATCAACACCTGCAAGTCCATCAGGTTATTTCCTGTAGCCCCTGTTTTAATTAACGTACCCATTTGTTCGTGAAAATGATACGAATCATTATTAACCAGATAATCTTCCGGGTTAATTTTTTTCTTTCGGGCTTTCAAAGTTGTGTACGAATCGATAATAGCGCCGGCAGCGTCCGTTGGTCCATCAATGCCATCCGTTCCTATGCTAATTAATGTAACATCATGCTGACCTTCAAGGGATAGTGCGCAAGCTAAAGCTAGTTCTTGATTTCGCCCACCTTTGCCAGTTCCGGTGACTTTTACTGTGCTTTCGCCATAAAAAATCAAAGCTGCGGGTTTATTAACCGGGAAATTATTACTTAAGACCGAAATGGCTTTCGAAGAAATCTCTTTGGAAACAGAACGCACATTTTCATTATATGCCTTTGGTGCAATCCATGTATCAAAGCCTTCATTTTTTAACTTAATTGCAATCTTTTCGGCTAAAGATTCGGCAGAATTAATAATTTTAGTTGTATGATTCTTGAATACCGGTGAATCAGGTTTTGGATTTTCAGGAATATCTCCCTCAACACCAAGTTGAATATGAGTTTGAATAGAGAGTGGTAGACGCGCCCATAAATTAAACTTTTCCAAAATAATTTTTGCATCCAGAAAGGTCGACGGATCACCTACTGTGGGTCCGCTTCCAATTATGGTTGGATCATTTCCTGGTACATCTGAACTCATTAATGTTATTAAGTTTACATGCGATAAAATACTACCAAGTTTCCCACCTTTAATCTCACAGATGTGTTTCCTCACTACATTCATTTCATGGATTGAAACACCGGATTTAAGTAAGAGTTTATATGTGAAAACAAGTTCTTCTATTTCTACTCCATAAGGTGGAATTGTTAGCAACGAAGAGGCTCCGCCTGATATACAGAAATAAACAGTATCTCCTTCAGGTATTGAGGCGGCTAAATTTTTTAACTCATAAGATGCGGCTATGGTTTCTTCATTTGGATATGGATGAGAACCACGGAATATTTGAATATTATCTAAATAGTCATCTGTTGGAGAAATAATGATTCCATCGTGTGGTGGATATGGCAACTCATCGTATAGCTCTGCTGCCATTGCAACTGAAGCTTTACCTGCACCTAATATCCAAATTCTTGAAGAGATTTTAGAGACATCAATTTTAAAATTGATCGAATCTGTTATAACGTGGATCAAATTATTAAAATCTTTCATCGATTTATTTCTCATGATTAATTAAATCAATTTTCCTGTACCAAATTGGGAGTAATGCTACTATTCCAAGCGAAAATACAGGGATCAAATATCTGACGATAGCATCCGTAATTATGAGAAAATTAGCATTATAGGTAAGACCATAAATCAATGATAACAGACATATCAAACTAAGTACAAAATGAATTATTGAAAGTAAAATATATGGTTTGAAATCTCGTGCAATATAAGTAAGACCAATAAAGCCTAGCAAAAAATAGTAGCCAAATAGAATTTTATATGTATAAATATTTAAGAGTTCACCGGAATATTGATATATCCATAATCGCGTTTTAAAGGTAATTACTTTTAAATTTGGTAGAATTTCTAACCCTTCAGAATATTCCGATACAAGCAAATTTAGCCAAATCCTCACTTCTCTAATTACAAAAAAATAAACGGCGATAAATAGAACTGCCAGTAGTGATCTTAAAATGAACTTTCTCATTCAGCAGTTTTTAAGCTAAATGATTCATCGCTCGTATTTGTCCAAACTACCCATAGAATAAATATCACGATATAAAATATTGCCGTGGTCGAATAATCATGTGTAAAATCAAAAAACTCGATCCACTCTTCTTGTGTAATTACCAATACCACTATTCTTAGAATATTTACAAGATAAATCACTCCTATACCAAGCATAGTATAGCTAAGCCTTTTTTTCCAATCTCCGGGATAAGCCAGTATAAATCCTAGAAAAAGACCTATAGCTGAAATTCCTGTGCAACCATCTACCATTTGAATCCCTGCATTTTCTCCAATACCAATGATGCGATACATGGTCCAGGTATCATATCCAAAAAGTCGAATTATACCATCACTTACAGCAACAATATTTAATGACAACCATTCATCCAAGTCACCTTTTGGTAATAGCCATAGTTCGTAAACAATGTACCAAATAATAAAAATTCCGAGCGCTTTTAATATAAAGTGAGTAATAGGAGATTTAAGAATGGTCATGAAGAATATTTTTAATTTGTTCAACTACATATTGCTGCTGACTCTCAGTAATTTCCGGATAAATGGGAAGAGATAGTGCTTGGTTTGATGCGCACACCGTCAGTGGAAAATCATCTGATTTATACCCAAGATATGAATAACACTCTTGTAAATGCATAGGAACAGGATAGTAGACCGCCGTTCCTACTCCCTTCCTTTTAAGTTGATTCATAACCGCATCACGATTATGAATCCGAATCGTATACTGGTGATAAATATGTTTCCCACCGGTTTCAGGATTACCTTGAATCTCAAGTGGCAGTACAATTTTATTTACTTCAATTCCGCACTCAGTTTTTCCTGAATGTTCACAACAGTTTGGCATTTCTTGAGACAATCCTGCTTCTTGAAATAATTGATTGTACTTAAGTGCTTTTTCACGTCTTTTTGTAGACCAAATGTCTAAATAATTTAATTTAACTGATAGAATCGCAGCTTGAATGGCATCAATTCTGCTATTCATACCAATATATTTGTTGTGATACTTTGGCCGTGCGCCATGAAGTCTGAGAATGTCAACTTTTTCGGCTAACTCCGGCTCAACTACTGTTATCAATCCAGCATCACCATAAGCGCCTAAGTTTTTACTTGGAAAAAAGCTGAAACAAGCAAAATCACCAAATTTCCCTGCTTTTTTGCCATTTAATTGAGCACCAATAGACTGTGCAGCGTCTTCGACTACAACAAGATCATACTCATTTGCAATACTCATTATCTCCACCATGTTAGCCATCTGACCGTACAAGTGAACTGGAATTATTGCTCGAATCTTATCTCTATCAATCCCTATTCTATTGGAAGCGATATGATTTCCTGCTAATACACTTCTGATCTCATTCGCATCAATGTTGAACGTTTTAATGTCTATATCAACAAATATTGGAATAGCGCCTAATCGGGAAATCGCTCCGGCAGTAGCAAAAAAAGTAAAGGGCGTGGTAATAACATATTCACCTGGCTTTAGATCAATTGCCATTAGTGCTAATAACAGAGCATCCGAACCGGAAGCGCAACCAAATGCATGCTCTGTTTCACAATATTCGGCAACACTTTTTTCAAATTTTTTGACCTCCGGTCCCATAATAAAGTATTGGGACTCAACCACATTCTTAACAGCCAGATCAATCTCAGTTTCTATGCTTTTATATTGTGCTTTAAGATCTAGTAATGGGACATTCATTCTGAGATGATACTAACTTTCTTAGAAACTAAGTTATACTTCTCTCCTGTTTCTTTGCATACCCCAATCCCATTCTCATCAAAATTTAATCTATGCCCTGCTTTTGAAACCCATCCAATTTGTTTACCCGGATTGCCGACAACTAGTGCAAAATTATGAACAGGTTTTGTAATAACTGTGCCTGCTCCAATAAAAGCATACTCACCAATTTCGTTACCACATATAATAGTAGCATTTGCACCAATCGAGGCACCTTTTCTCACAATGGTTTTAAGATATTCGTGTTTCCGTTCAATAGAACTTCTTGGATTAATTACGTTTGTGAATACCATACTAGGTCCACAAAAAACATCATCCTCTAATATAACCGAATCATAAATGGAGACATTATTCTGAACACGCACATTATTTCCAAGAACCACATCATCACCTACGAAAACATTTTGACCGAGAATACATTGTTCTCCAATTTTTGCATTCGGCATAACATGAACCCAGTGCCAAATTTTTGAACCTGATCCAATATTAATTGGGTTTTCAACAATTGCAGTTTCGTGGATATATACCGAACTATCGTTCATTCTATGTTTCAGATTTGAGTGCTTAGTAATTAATTAGCAAGATTTATTCGAGTTGTTTTTACTATTGAAGTAAGAATCCGAACTAGTTCATCACAAAGTTCCAATTCTATGGTTAAATCAGTATCAATCAATCTACTTTTCCTTAATAACTTGAGCCAATATAAGGTTTCCCGAGCTTCTTTTGATGCAATAGCCATCTTATGCAGAAAGTCTTTTTTCGATTCAGCTGCTGTCGCTTCATTTACATTTGCACCAATACTAGTTCCAGATCTCAAGAGCTGTTTGGACAAAACGAACTCTCTTTGTTTAGTCAATTTTTTATGTAATTCAATGACTTTAAGAGCAAACTCAAAACTCCTTTCATAGATAGATCCTTTTGTTTCCATATAAAAACGCGTTTAATTGGTTGTTATATGTAAGACTAGGTTAAAGATAACTCCTCACAAAAATATGTTAACTAAACACTAAAATTCAAAACTAAGAATTATGAATAGCCACTTGCTTGATAAATCCTCTCGATAATCCCAACCACTTTTAATCCGTCTAATGAAGTAGCAGTAGGTTTCTCACCTTTAACCAGTGTATTAAATACATTTTCAATAATGTAGTGGTGATTTGCAGCACTACCTTTATATGGGCCGTAATCATTTGGAGGATTTGTGGGTGGAAGAATAGGTTTTTCATAGCCATCAATGTGACAGTATTCAATTTCATTCATATACTGCCCACCAATTTTTATACTTCCTTTGGTTCCAACAACAGTAATACTACTTTCCATATTTTTACCCCAGCAAGAGGTAGAATAGTTAATAGAACCAAGACCACCATTTTCGAACTCAAATTGCGCGAAACCTGAGTCATCAAAATCAACTAATTCCGGATGGGTGAAATTCTTTACGATTGCTTTTGGATTGATAATATCACCAAATACCCAATACATAATATCGATGAAATGGCTGAACTGAGTAAATAGTGCTCCCCCATCCTGTTCTCGTGTACCCTTCCATTTACTTGGTTCATAATATCTGCTATCTCTATTCCAGTAGCAGTTAGTTTGAACCATTAACACATCACCAATTATCTTTTCAGTTACTACTTGATGCAACCAAACAGAAGGTGGGCTGTAACGATTTTGTTTGACGATAAATACTTGTTTTCCAGATTTTAGCTCGGCATCAATAACAGCTTCGCATTCTTTAACTGATAACCCCATCGGCTTCTCAATTACTACATGATACCCTGCTTCCAGGCATTTAATAGCATATTCTGTATGATACCCGTTTGGCGTAGCTATATTCACAACATCGCTAACTCCTCCATCATTTTCTAAGAATTCATCAATGGAGTGATAAGTCTTGACATCTATTCCAAGTCGTTCTAAGTGATCAAACTCTGATTCCTCAACATCAGTGACTGAGATCAGTTTAGTATGGTCAAACTCGTTAATAATCTTAGCATGGCGTTGACCAATTCTACCAAAACCAACTACGGAAAAAGCTAATTCTTTCATGGGTCGAAGTTATGAGTTTTTAGGGAATAGTTTTGAGTTTTGAGTGTTTAGTTTTGAGTTTCTGCCTCCTCTGTCTGTTCTTACTTAACGGCTACCGATTTCCTATAAAAAATCACAACATTGTCCTAAACTATCTTCATAATCTGTCATGCACAATCGGGAATCTAGACTAGTGATATGATTAATATTAAGTACCTAAAGAATCATTCAGCCAATTTATAAATTAGCCCCGTTAATGAAACTCTCGCTCTAGGCTCCTATTAATCTTAGGAAAGAATCTATAGAAGAATCGACCGAACTTGTTCTACATTGTGCGGGTTCATCGGCTGAGCCTCTGAATGACTTACTAATTCTTGAATTAAATTTGCAAACTCATAACTCATAACTCAAAATCTGCGAAGCAAGTAGGTCATTCCTACTAAGGCGGGAATCAGGACTAGTGATATGATTAATATTGAGTACCTAAAGAATCATTCAGCTAATTAATAAATTGGCCCCACTCAAAACTAAACACTCATCACTCAAAACTGCCATACCTTGCATGTCTCAGTCCTTTCCGAAAAGATCTCTTGTATACACCTTCTCTTCAACATCTTTAATGTCATCCACCATTCGATTGGCAACAATTACATCAGAGATCGATTTAAATTCTTCAATATCTCGAATAACCCGAGAATGAAAGAAATTGTCATCAGGTAAATATGGCTCAAATACAACAACTTCAATTCCCTTTGCTTTGATTCTCTTCATTATACCCTGAATTGCACTTGCCCGGAAATTATCTGAGCCAGCTTTCATTACTAGTCGATATATACCCACCACATCAGGATTCTTCTTCATTATCTGTCTTGCAACAAAATCTTTACGTGTTCGATTTGCATCAACTATTGCCTTTATCAGGTTATTTGGAACATCCTCATAATTTGCCAATAATTGTTTGGTATCTTTTGGCAAACAGTATCCTCCATATCCGAATGAAGGATTATTATAATGTGCACCTATTCGAGGATCCAACCCGACACCTTCAATTACCTGTGCAGTTGTTAACCCATGGGATTCGCAATATGAATCCAACTCATTAAAATAAGCTACTCGCATAGCTAAATAAGTGTTTGAAAATAACTTAATAGCTTCTGCCTCAGTCGAATCGGTAAATAAAACTGGTATATCTTCGGTTAGTTTTTTCGCACCGTCAAGAAGCAAACCGGCAAATACTTTAGCCCTTTCTGATTGCTCACCAACCACAATTCGGGATGGAAATAAATTATCGTGAAGTGCCTGACCTTCTCGTAGAAATTCAGGAGAAAAAAATAGATTATCAGTTCCTAGTTCTTTTTTTGTTTGAGCAACATAACCAACCGGAATGGTTGATTTTATTACCATTACAGCAGATGAATTTAATTTCATCACATCTTGAATAACAGCTTCTACTGTTCTTGTGTTGAAATAATTGCTTTCTGCATCATAATCGGTGGGTGTTGCAATTATTACAAAATCAGCTCCTTTATAAGCAATTTCTTTATCAATCGTTGCAAATAAGTTTAATTCGTTGTTCTCTAAGTAATCTTCAATCTCAGGATCTGAAATAGGTGAGTGACCAGCATTTATTTTGTCAACTTTTTCCTGAACGATGTCAAGTGCAACTACTTCGTTGTGCTGAGCTAATAAAACAGCTAAAGATAGTCCAACATAACCGGTTCCGGCTACCGCAATTTTCATAAGTTATTATGCTTTATATATTTTCATTTTGTCTGATTCGGATCTAAATGGATATACATTTCGGGTATCAATAATACAATTCGACCATTTTTTTAAATCGGAATAATTAACGTCAGAATGGTCAGTTACAATTATTGCAGCATCAAAACCTGAAATAACTTCAGTATTCCATTCCACACTTTTTTTCCCTTTCCAATTCATATGTTCTCGACTTGATGGAATTACTGGTATCCATGGATCATAAAACTCGATACTTGCACCCAATTCTCTTAGACGATCCATGATAACAAATGAAGGTGATTCACGCATATCATCCACATTTGGTTTATATGCAATTCCTAGAATCAATATTTTTGATCCATTAAGCGCTTTTCCTGAATTATTCAAAGCAAGCATTACTTTGTTTACAACAAATTCCGGCATTGAACTGTTTACCTCGCCAGCTAACTCAATAAAACGGGTATTGAGTCCATATTCACGAGCTTTCCAAGTTAGATAAAATGGATCAATTGGAATACAGTGCCCACCTAAACCGGGACCTGGAGTAAATTTCATAAAACCAAAAGGTTTAGTAGCCGCTGCATTGATTACTTCATGTACATCAATATCCATTGCATCCATAACAATTTTCATCTCGTTCACTAATGCAATATTCACTGATCTAAAAATATTTTCCAATAGTTTTGCTGACTCTGCCACTTTCGCCGAAGAGACAGGAATTACAGAATCTAAAGCCATTTCATATAATGAAACAGCCCTTTCTCTACCTTTATTACTTGAAGATCCAACTACCTTAGGAATTGTTTTTGTATTAAAATCTTTGTTACCAGGATCCTCTCTTTCAGGACTATAAGCCAAATAAAAATCCGTTCCTTCTTCAAGTCCAGAAGCTTTTTCGAGAATACTTTTTAGTAACTCATCGGTAGTTCCCGGGTAAGTAGTAGATTCAAGAATAACAAGTTGACCGACTTTTAAATATTTCCCAATAGTCTCAGTGGTTTTAACCACATAACTCATATCAGGCTCCCGATGTTGGTCTAATGGTGTGGGAACACAAATGAGAATAGAATTTACTTCAGTTAATCTGGAAAAATCAGTGGTTACTAAGCAGCGCTTCGACTGTGATAGCTCTCGAATCTGTTTGTCTTGAAAATGTTTGATGTAACTTTTTCCAGATTCGATTGAATTGATTTTTGAAATATCAACATCAAAACCGTAAACATCTAATCCAGCCTGATGAAAAGTATAAAGAAGTGGCAGACCTACATAGCCTAACCCAATTATGCCAACTTTCACTGATTATTTTAATTCTATTTAGTGTTGCAATATCTAGGAACAGAAAGATACGATTTAGTGTGCTCCACTTCTAGCTAAAACAATAAATGCAGTTTTAAAAAGGATTTTTATATCAAGGAATAGTGACTGATTCTCAACATATAATAAATCAAGATATTTTCTTTGAGGATATTCTATTTCACTTCTTCCAGAGACTTGCCATAAACCTGTTAAACCAGGTTTCACTGATAAGAATTCTCTTTCATGACCGGAATAACGTTCAAGCTCTTCTGGCACAATTGGTCTAGGACCAACATGAGACATTTCACCTCTAAGTACATTAAATAATTGAGGTAATTCATCTAGACTCGATTTTCTAAGAAACCCACCAACTTTTACTAAGCGTGGATCCTCATTCGGTGGTAATTTATAATCATTTGCTATGTAGCGACGATATAAATCTTCATCCTCCTTTAATATAATTTCAGCATCTTTTCGCATAGTACGAAATTTGAAGATTGTAAATGGTTTACCATTTTTTCCCAATCTTTTTTGCTTAAATATCACCGGCCCACCATTTGAGGAGTATATAATAAGAGAGATAATCCCCATAGTTGGTAATGTCAAAAAGATAACAACCGAAGCTAAAGCAACATCCATTATTCTAGATAAAACTCTGTAAGCTTTCCTTTCTTTATACTTTAGATAGGAAGTAGCCAGAATTTTTGTGACTTCACCCCTAATTTCCTGATCTAATTCTTGTAACATATTTACTGATTATGTTAAGGTCGCAAGCTACGAATTATTTATATCGAAAAAAACTAAGTGAACTTTAGCTTTTTATAATATTCATTTAATCCGTTGCTATACCCCAATATACGAATTCAAGTTTTTCAGCTTTATCGGCATGCAATGAATGTTCTACACCAGCTGGTATTTCGAGGAAAGTTTGAGGTATCAAATTTATTATTTGTTCCCCAACTTTATAAGTACCTCTTCCTTTTATAAAAAAGAAATACTCATACATAGTTGGATGAATATGTGTTTCACACACTTCACCTACTTCAAATACACCATACGCAATTTGTGTACACTTGTGTGACATTTGTTCATTATTTCGGAAAACAATTTTTCTTCCGGTGCCATGTGCGGTATCCTGTGGAATTAAATCCTGTAGAAAACCAGCTAGTTCAAGCCGAGACACTATCTCTGATCTTAATTTGCTCGACGATCCACTTGTAGGTGAGTTCAACACCTTCACGCAGAGGTTTTTTTGGTGCCCAACCTAGTTTTTCTTGAATAAGAGCATTGTCTGAGTTTCGGCCGGCAACACCAGTTGGTCCATCAATATTCTTAATTCTTAAATTTTTACCTGATATATCAATTACCATTTTTGTGAAATTCTGTATCGAAATCATTTCCTCTGATCCGATATTCACTGGTCCGGAATAATCACTTTCCATTAATCGTCTAATACCTTCCACGCATTCATCAACTAAAAGAAAAGAACGTGTTTGTTTCCCAGTACCCCATACTTCAACAATACCACCTTCTTCAGCATCAGCCACTTTTCGACAAATTGCTGCTGGTGCTTTTTCGCGACCACCATCCCATGTGCCAAGAGGACCAAAAATATTATGAAATCTAGCAACCTTTACATCAGTTCCATGATTTCTCTGATAAGTTAAATATAAACGCTCGCTAAATAGTTTTTCCCAACCGTATTCACTATCAGGTGCAGCGGGATACGCACTATCTTCAGAACATTTCGGATTATCAGGATCTAACTGGTTGTATTCAGGATACATACAAGCTGATGACGAATAAAATATTTTGCTAATCCCCTTACTTTTCACTTCCTCGAGAACATTAAGGTTACACAATGCACTATTATGCATGATATCGGAATCGTTGTCACCGGTAAAAACAAATCCGGCTCCACCCATATCAGCTGCCAACTGATATACTTCATCCAAATCTTCTGAAACAACTTTCTTAACTACATTAATGTCGCGTAAATCGCCAACTATAAAATCATCGGCAGCCATGTTACCGTATTCATTTTCTTTTAGGTCTACCCCTCGAACCCAATAGCCTTCATTTTTTAATCGGTTTACTAAATGCCCACCGATAAATCCGCCGGCTCCGCATACAAGTGCTCTTTTCATGATATGTATTATTTAGATATTCAATTTTTTCTAAATCGATAAGATAAAAACTCAATCGATAAGTTTTGTTATGATTTCTTCAAACTTCTTGGCAATTTTTTCAACATAAAAGTTTTGCTCCGCATATTGTCTCGCATTATTCCCCATTTCTCTTAAAAGTTCTTGCGAACTATAAAGTTTTAAGATAGAATCAGCTAATTTTTTGGGATTATTTGGAGGAATTACAATGCCTGCATTAATATTTTTAGTAATTCTTGCAGCTAAGTTATTCTCTGGAACTACTAGTAAACTTGCTCTTGCTGCACAATATGAAGACCAAACTTTTGAAGGTACACTAAATATTCCAGCTTCAGGTTCCAGTAAAGTCAAAGTACAATCAGCACTACCTAATACCTTTGGGAATATGCTAAATGGTTGAAAATCTAGTAATATCAAATTCAATAGTGGATGATTACTTAATCGTTGTTCTAGATACTCTCTTCCTTGACCTTGAGTTATAACTACAAATAAAATATTACTTTCATTTGAGAGAATACTAGCTGCATCGTAAATAATATCAGGATTATGCTTCATACCCATAGTACCCGAGTATAAGACGATGAACTTTTGATCAATTCCTTTTTCCCTACTAAAGTCATTACTCTTTTTTACCACAGGAATTTCTTCTATAGGTGCCCAGTTTGGTATTGCAGAAATTCTTTCTTTTGAAACGCCCCAATTTTGAACAATCTCATTAAAATCATCAGCTATAGTTATTATATAATCAGAGCCTTTTAAAATCTTCTTTTCAATTCCTTGGTAATATTTTGCTATTAGTGAACCTAAAATTCCTAACTTCTTTTTTAAAATACTGGCTGCTGCTACACTAATTATATCTTGTAACCAAAAAATGAACGGAACATTACTCTTTTTACACCATTTATAGAGTTCTAGTTGAGCATCAAGCGGAGTATTTGCAGAAATTACAACATCTGGCTTAATCTCTATTAAATGCTGAACTAAGCGTTTCCCATATTTTTTCTCTTGGCTTCTACGTTTTATGAAATTTTGCTTCGCAACTTCATCTGACTTGACATTTATGATAGTCAAATTTGCCAAATCTGAATCAAAACCTGCTTTAGGTCCGCCACTTGCCGTAGTATAAACATGCGTTACAGAGTAACCGTTTTTTGCTAGCTGTTTACTTAGGTCTATTTGGAACGGATGACCAGCGTAATCATGAACTATAATTTTCATATTGAACCCAGAGTTATTCTACTTTCAATCATTTTCGTGAACCATACGAAGGATCATAAGTATATATGCCCAGTAATTAACTGTATTGAAACCACCCATTGAAATTGAAATCAAAAAGTATAATACAATTAGTATAAAAATATTTG
>Ga0316205_10003230_pt1 | contig 15715 bp, 15 predicted proteins | sample 3monthpyrite_MG_FD_204941 | JGI IMG/M metagenome (GOLD analysis project Ga0316205, IMG submission 204941) | Microbial mat bacterial communities from mineral coupon in-situ incubated in ocean water Damariscotta River, Maine, United States -... | ecosystem: Environmental > Aquatic > Marine >... | reverse complement strand
GGACGCACACCACTGGAAACTTTGATGGATGGTAAATCGATTTGGGCGGAAAAGAATTTAGCTCAAATCTAAACTAACAGACACCCTGAAAACGGGTAACTGTCAGATCGGGTCTGAGCTACTACACCTAAATTTGTTAAGTGGCGGTGTTTATTACGCTAATGTACATGCTGATGGTCAACACCTAGATATTACATATATTGGGCCGGGAGATAGTCCTTTTTCATTGTACCAAACGGGATGAGCTAGATTGGTTTGACCGCAAACTCGTAATCTGTAATCGATCAGATACTCGTTCTCCTCGGTTGTAAGGGCATCATCTCGGGTACGTGGCTAGGGCTAGCCATTTTCTTTCATAGCTTCCAGATGATATTTCCTGATTGTGCATGCGGCCGCATGTTGCTAAACATGAGGTTTTCAGTGAACCACAATTCATTATTTTTCTTTAACGTGGGATTTTAATATTATCTCCGTCAACGGAGATATTTTCACGAGCCTGTAGAGAGGGCTCTCATGGAAATCAGTAACTTCTTCAAGTCATGTCATTATCATTTCTTTCGAAACATAATCTACTTGTAGAAAAATCAGATTGTATTTGCTGCAGTTTCCAAGAATTCCTTTTTGGAATCAACATGGTCTCGGTTCCTCTTTTATTCTTTATCTTTTTCGTACTCCAGTAAATCCATAACTTCACAATCAAACAGCTGACATAGTTTATTCAGCGTATCGATTTCTATGCGTGTCGCCGTCTCTTTGTACAAAAGAGTAATGGTGTTGCGGTGAAGGCCTGTCTCGCGGGCAACATCCACTATTTTCATTTTATGTTTGCCCATTAGGCTTGAAAGATGGCAGTGAATCATAAAAATCTCATTTAAAGCGTTAAAAAGATATCCTAGATAAAAAAAAGGCTTGCTCGGTATTATTCTTTGGTTATAATGTCATTCAGGACGACATAATTACGCCTTAAGTAATTTGTTGCCGCCCTGTATATAAAATAATTTTATAGGAGAAATGCCGCTATGTCACAAACTTATTTAACAACGATGGAACTTGCAGACCGTATTAAGTATGACGCCCGTACGATACGCGATCGCTTGAAGGATTCAGTCTTATTGGAGGGGACTCATTATATTCGTCCTTTTGGGGGCAGGAAAATTCTCTATCTGTGGGAGAAGATCCAGCAAGACATGATGGTGTATTCAAAAGAAGAATGTGCCGTTGTACCGCTGAGAAAAGGAGGGGTATGTCATGGGTAGTATTAGAAAGCGAGGGAGTGGGTATTTATATTTTGACTTCAAGTATATGGGCGTCAGGTGTCGAGAATATACGGCATTAAAAGATACGGTGACTAACCGCAGGAAAATGAAAAAAGTACTTGAAAAAATCGAGGCCGAAATTCTTCTTGGCATATTTGATTACAACGCTTACTTCCCAAATAGCAAACAGGCATTGAAATTTATGCCCGAAGATGAGGTGGCCAGCAATACCCCATTGTTTAAGGATTTTGCCTGGGAGTGGTTCGATGAAATGCTGGTCAGCTGGCGTGAATCGCACGCAGACAGTGTACGAAGCACGATGAAATCTCATGTGATTAAACGGTTTGGAGAGATGAAGGTCAGCGACATCACCAAATCAGATATCCTGAAGTTCCGCTCAAGTCTCGCCAAAGCCCCGGGTCGGAACAACAAAGAAGGGTTAACTTCTCGACGCATCAACCAAATCATGCTGGTCGTCAGTATGATTATGAATGAAGCCGCTGACCGATTTAACTTTAACACGCCCTACCGTGGCATAAAACGTCTGAAGATCCAGCGTGTGGATATCGAGCCATTCACTATCAATGAAGTGAATCTGATTCTGGCGAATATTCGCCCAGAATTCAGAGACTATTTTCTGGTGAGATTCTTTACAGGCATGCGAACCGGGGAGGTTGATGGGTTGAAATGGAAGTACGTCGATTTCAATCGACAACAGGTTTTGATTCGCGAAACGATTGTTAAAGGCAAGATGACCTATACCAAAACAGATGGGTCACAACGCGAAATTATTATGTCGACGCCGGTGATGGAGGCCTTGCGTCGCCAATTTGATATAACGGCGGAGTCCAGTGAGTTTGTATTCTGTACCAATAAGGGTACGCCACACGAACACAACAACATCCGCAAGCGGGTTTGGTATCCCTTGTTGAGGCATCTTGATTTAACAAAAAGGCGGCCGTACCAAACCCGTCATACTGCGGCCACATTGTGGCTTGCGGCGGGTGAGAATCCAGAATGGATTGCTCGGCAGATGGGGCACAGTTCTACCGAGATGTTATTTCGGGTGTACTCACGTTATGTCCCAAACCTGACCCGTCAGGATGGCTCAGCCATTGAGCGCCTTTTGCAAGCTAATCAGATGGGGGGTGCAGCATGATGACCACCCAGCAAAAACTGACCACGGTTGGTTCCCTGCATCCGCAAATTCCTCATCATCAGGTCATCCACATGTTATCCGAGGCGCTGACGGCTAGCTTCAATCCGCATGAACGTCTGATTATCAACGGCGCGTTGGGCGAGAGTGATGCCCATGATTTTCATCAGTCGATGGAGCGTTGGGTAAGAGATTGTCTCAATGATCCTGACTGGCAACTGGCGCAACGATTATTGCCCTTGCTGCTTTCACGACTTGAGGCACGCTTAATGATACGGAGGATAAACGCATGAAAATGATCAAACAATTAATGAACGAAGATGCACACGAAACCACTGGGGCCTATCGCATTCGCAATCCAAAACGTAAACAAGGTAAAGACGATCAGTGGTACCACACGTTTGAATTGGAAGATGCCACAGGCAGTCTGCAAGGCTTTGCCAAAATAAAGGAGGGGCTGACCAAGGATGCCTTTATTGATAACAAATGCATGGTTTGTCGGATTAAAACCCATCAGCGACAAGATGAAGTTTATATAGAAGTACTTAGCGCAGCGGCGTGGGTCGCAGGGACATCCAGCCCTATAGATCTTTTGCCCGTCAGTCAGTGCCCTTGCTCGGATGCACTGCAAGCCTTGATGAATTTTAGAAATGCACTCACCAATGTGCATCTAAAACACTTCATTGATCATGTGTTTAGTAATGATGAGCTGGCGTTACCTTTTATCTCTTCACCCGCCAGTCTTAATCATCACCACAGCCTGCCCGGCGGTTTGCTCATCCACAGTCTGGAGACGGCTGAGATGGTGGGCCGGATGGGCGCAGGGCAACCTGACCGTGTTGAGCTGGGGCAGGTGGCCGCACTGTTTCATGACATCGGCAAGGTGCGCACGATGACCCGCACTATGAAACGTACCTCGCTGGGATTCGTGATTGACCATGATGCTCTGACGTTGGAGATGTTGGCACCGGCTTTAACCTTTCTTGAACGACGTTGGGTTGATGGTGCCACGGCCTTACGTTATCTGTGGACCTGGAACCATCAGCCCAAACGCGGCACCCCTATGATGGTAATGGCCGAAGTGCTGCGAGCCGCAGATCGTATTAGCAGTGGTATCGATGCCGAACAACAAGCCTATGACGGTGCGCCGCATTGGAAGCAGGGTGCGCAGTTACCGACCCGTCCTTACCCCCAACGTTTTTGGCGACCGCGTCAGCAACCGATGCTGGGGCAATCGTCATGAACGATCAAGACAAGCGCATTGCCATCGGTACCGTCGGCGAGTTTTTGATGTTGAACATCACCTTGCCCGGATTGGATCTGACCACGCTTGATCCTGAACAGACTGTTAGTTTGAAGTGGGTAGGTGGCATTCAGATCCTGATGAACCTGTTTTCAAAGTGGAAAATTAATGCAGACGATCAGGCTCGCCTACTGGGGATACCTACTGACACCTTAAAGACTTGGCCATTTTGCGATGCCACACCGATCACGGATGACGTAGTTGATCGCTGTCAGTCTTTGTTTTGTATCCACATGGCGGTGCTAGTGCTCTTTCCAACATCGAAGAATCCAAACTATCACGGTCATCACTGGCTGCATACCACAAACAAACACTTCAGCGGATTGACGCCGATTCAATTCATGCTTGAGAACGGTCCCGCTGATGTAGCGCGCTATCTGTTGGCAGCGATGCAGCATTGAGCAATGACAAAACAGTTAAACAAATTAGGAGTGAACACATGAATATAAAAATACCAGTCAGTAAACGTATCATCATGATGAGCGTCTTGGGGGTGCTGGCGATTATCTCTCAGACCCAAGCGCTGTCTGATTTTCCTTTTATCGATGCGCCGTTAAGTGATCGGGTCTTTGTTCTATTTCTGCTGGGTCTTGCCGTCCTACTCAGTGATATAGGTCTGGGGTGGATCAAATCAAAAAAGAAGGTCAACCAACAACAGCTTGATCAGTCCCAGACCCTTGAGCGTATCTTGGACGCGTTGCCGCCCGAGGATTTTCATCAAAAATTTATGGCGAGTTATAAACTCTGTCGCGGTCGCTGGGAGTTGTTAATCCCCATCGTCAAACTCGTTAAAGAACGCAGCACGGTTGTCGTCCCAGAACGACTCACCGGTTTTCATCACAGCGTCATAGAGGAAATGCTAAAACTGGCGCGTCTGTGGGACGGTGAGCAAGGCAGCAAGTCAGAAGGGTATGGTTTTCAGGTGTACTGGGAACACGGTATGAATAATAGGTATGCCAACACATGGATACCCCAGGCCTGGGAAGACGGCTGGTACAATACGCCGCTGCAGCACCCCCGATTCATGTTGAGTGAAGCCCAGGGTGTATTGGTACAAGACCTGGACCTTACCCAGCCAAAGGAAAAACCCAACGCCCGCCGGCGGATTTATACCTATAGCGGTCTCCTTGGCCGCCGCGAAATCATCAACCTGCCTGGCCTTGTAAAGGCCTATGCAGAAAAACGACCGCAGTATATTGCGGACACCCATGATTTAGGGGCGTTGTATCAAACCATGGGTGGGCAGTCAGACTACAGCGAAGAAGTCATCAGTTGTTTTTTGAAACAACACCCTGACGTGCGCAGCATGATTGCGCTGCCCATCCCCGGCAACCATTGTAAGCAGGATTTTCATAGATCCATGGGCGTTATCTTACTCACCAGTAAGTCACCGCACTTTATCGGTGAAAAGCAGGTCAATGCCTTTGCGAATTACATGTTGCCGTTTATATGGTTTTTATCCGATGTTCCGCCTACTAATGTAGATCGATTAGGAAAAGCCGGGGTTGAAGTTGAGGAGAATGCGGATGAATAGCGTGATTAAAATAGGTCGAACGCATCCGATGATAATCGTTGTGAAGGCGCTTATTTCCGCAGGCTTACTTAACCCAGGTGATCAATGATGGATGAGTCATTAACCATGTCAGACCTCGCCCAGCGTGGGGTTGAGTATGAGAATAAAATTGATGAGATGTTGGATGATATCTGGCGTGCGTTCGAAACCCTGGAACCTATCCTTTCCAAACAACTTGAGAAAGCATTTGGGTCGGCTGAACTCGCAGCGTTGATGATCATGGGTCGCTTTAAAGGTCAGCCCTCGATACTCGAGGTGTTATCGACTAAACCGCTATCCAAAGACGATATAAAACGTGTTTTTGATTTATCGCCAACGTTTGTTACCCATAAAAAAGAAGCGCCAGTGAGTTTATCGCATCAAGCGAATGATGCACGAAAGAAGTACCAATCTGCGTTGGTTGAAATATTTAAAAAGTTGAAAGAGGTCGAGCCTGAGATTGCATCGGCTGCATTTGAACTATGGGGTAACGTTGATGATGCCGCTGAATATTTGGCCATGCCTGTAAGAGGGCTCAGTGGAAAATCCCCCTTAGAAGTGCTTGATGATAGGAGGCGTGATCAAGTCTTACGTTTACTCTATCAGCTTCAGCATGGCAGCTATCCATAGAAACGATGACATCCTGTTGGGAATGATGGGCTATCCTTTGGGTATTTATCCAAAACTGGAGGGTTAACATAAAGGTTAACCCTCCAGTCCTGTTTATAATCGATCCAGTGGGCTTTGTGTGTTTTGTTCCGTCTTTATGATATGGGTGTAGATCATGGTAGTGTTGATGTTTTTATGGCCTAGCAGGGTTTGAATGGTGCGCAGGTTGTTCTATCGCATAGTCTTGAATAGCCTGTTCAGTGACCTGAACAACCCGATTTTTGATATTGGGCGTACGTTTAGTCTTTTCGATTAGAGCATTGATGCCACCGTCCTCAACGAGTTCCTGATAACGATAGAATGTATCCCTTGAAACACCCATTACTTTTCAGACCCTGGATGCATTCCCCAATTCTTCCGCCAAGTTGAGTAAGCCTGATTTGTGTTTAACAATTGGATTGTTAGTATGCATCATGAGAGTTACCTTTTTTCGTTTTGATTTAAAGATTCGACACCTTTATCAAAACGGGTAACTCTCACTTTTGCAAGCGATGTGTCAAATCGAGTCGGAACTAATACAACGGAGAAACACTTGATATACTCGCACAGCCCCGACGTGACAAGCGGGCAGCAAAGCGTTTTTTCAGAGAGCTCATGAAGGGAATGCAATATTTGCCCAGAAAAATCGTCACAGATAAGTTGCGAAGTTATTCAGCGGTCCACAGGGAAATCATGCCGACAGTCATTCATGAGCAGGGCAAGCGCAAGAACAATCGTGCGGAATTATCACATCAGCCTACCCGGCAACAAGAACGCCAAATACGTCGTTTTAAATTTCCAGCCCAAGCGCAACGATTTCTGTCGGCACATGCATTGATTAATAATCTATTTCGTGTCGGTCGCCATCTCCTGAAGGCCGCGCATTATCGAGTTTTCAGAGATCAAGCGTTTTTAGTATGGAGTAGGGTGACGTGCGCCCAGGCTATGGAGATGGCTTGAATTTGTGGATTACTCTGCGAATCGTTCTGAAAATCAACGAATAACTTGACAGTGCCGGAATTCGCCACCCACACGTAGTTTTCTGACAAATCTAACCAAGATTTGATGTGCGCTTCAAAACGTTCATCAAATGTCTGATGGGCAGTATAGAGAAAGGCCCTCAGCGCTAGATAATAACGCATGACGCTGCATACAATAATATTCCTTATATGTATTAGTTATTTGCGCGCCCCTTTACTATAAGGGCTCTGAATCAGGTTTTATATCGGGGCCAAAATCTTCACCATCAGAATAAACTGTCATCGCTGTCATCGCTGTCATCGGGTATATCATCGTCATCGTTGTCATCGGGTATATCATCCTCGTCCCAGGGGTTTTGCTGTGAAATGCAGTGCTGGATATATTGCTCGATTTCTTCAGGTGGTATGTCAGACTCCTCTGCTTCGATTTTGCATAGCTCGGTAATTATTTTGATTCTTTGTTGCTCATTTTCTTCATCTTCATTGGCCATTGCGGCCATAGAAACGAATAATAAGCATGTTAGGAAGCTAAGCAGGAATTTTTTCATTTGCACCACCTCACTGATTAATTGTATTAGACAAATTAATGGGTTGTAATATAGATCCACAATAATTTATGAGCTTATAGCATAAATATTTTTTTCTTAATAACAAAATGTAATGATCGTTTTAATTAAAATATTTAATCGATGATGGATCTGGGGCTTCTTAAAACATTTGTTGAAGTTTATCGTACCCGACATTTTGGCAGGGCGGCAGAAAACCTTCATTTAACTCAGTCAGCTGTGAGTGCTCGCATCAAGCAGCTTGAGGAGAGTATCGGTACACCACTGCTAACCAGAGCGAGAAATGATATCCAGTTGACACCGGCTGGTCATAGGTTTCTGAGTCATGCAGAAGTAATCATCACCGCTTGGAGCCGGGCCAGACAGGATCTTGCCGCCAGTTGCGATAATGGACAGTCGTTGGCTATCGGTGGCATGTACAGTTTGTGGAACATCATGCTAAATGATTGGGTGAGTCAGGTTAATCAAGATCACCCTGACCTTGCATTAATGCTGGAGGCACAAAGCCATGAAATCCTGGTCAGGAAACTTATTAACGAGGCACTGGATGTTTGTTTTATGTTCGAGGCACCCCAGGTAATCGGGCTTGTTGACCAGGAGGTGGCCATCATTAGTTTGATAATGGTCAGTACTGAGGAAGGGATCGAATTATCAAATGCGGTAAACAAGGATTATATTTATGTGGACTGGGGTATTTCTTTCTCCAATGAGCATGCGCGTGCGTTTCCTGATATGGCTTACCCAGTTAAACGCATGAACCATGGTAGCCTGGCATTGACATTTTTATTGAACTGCGGTGGGTCAGCCTATCTTGCTGAGGGCAGTGTTGAGAGTCTTTTGCAGCAAGGTAAACTCTTTTGTGTGGAAGATGCGCCGGTAATTACCCGTCAGGCCTATGCAGTCTGGCAGGCAAGCAGTGACAAGAAAGACCTGATACAAGAGTTGTTGCTTCTGCTGTAAATTTATGAGGGCTGTGAGTCATCTATGCGCTCAAGATAGCTTTCAAAAGTATAGCTGGCCAAATATTTTTCCAAGCGTTTGTCAGCAAGAATTTGATCGATTATACGTAGTTTTGATAGATCCGATTTTTTTCTTTACTGAATGCCTGTGGACTATCGACTAAATAATAATTATTCATACTAGTAGAATCAAACATATCATATTCAGCGAACAGGTCATCACCTCTTTATATATGTTTAACAGGCGGCTTCCAACTATCAGTTCGTAATTGATATGCTGTGTTTTTAAAATCCTTATTAAAAAATGGCATTACAAAAAATCGATTGATATAGAGGCCATGCCGTAGAATTATCTACAAGTAACTATATACAAGATCTCGTAATGTGGTTTGATGATATTTTTTTATAGTCTCGATAAATTATTTTTATTTTCAATGGTTATTTAGAGAAAATTATCAAACTATCTTCTGCGTCTGGGCTATTGCTATAGGCAGGATTGTTACCAGTTTTTATTATGGTGGCTCTATAGATAATTAAGGACTGCAGTGATCACTGATATACAGTGTAGAGATGGAGTATTAGCTAGTGAGTCAATGCTGATTATGCACAGAGCTTCCATTGAGTATGGATTCTATGTCTACAATTGTTCTTGTGGCCAGTAATTTGTTGGCATGCAGTTGTGCTTGAGTAATATCAATTTCAGCAATTCTAGCTTGAACTTCAGGTATTCTCTCTGCGTCAAGACTTAAGCGCCTTAAGCCAATGCCGAGCAAAAATGGTAGCAAGCGAGTGTCGGTAGCCATCTCACCGCATAGTGAAATCTCAACATTATTGGTATTGGCCTTATTGACTACTGTGTTAAGGGCGCGCAGGATGGCAGGGTGGTGTGGCAGATACAAGCTCGCCACATCAGTGTTCGTGCGGTCAACGGCGAGCATATACTGAATGAGGTCATTAGTTCCTATGCATAGGAAATTCGCTTCCTCGGCTAATTCATCTATCATTTCAATGGCTGAAGGCAATTCGATCATAATTCCAAGTTGCGGTTTGTCGTTAAAATTAATATCCGCCTCTTCAAGTTCAGCAATGATCTGATTGACCATCTGGCGTGCTTGAATAAAGTCATCAAGTGATGAAACCAGTGGAAACATTATTTTAAGATCTCGGCTGGCTCCACTTCTAAGCATGGCGCGTAATTGGTCACTAAAGATCATTTTGTTACTGAAGGAGAAGCGCAAGGCACGTAATCCCATGAACGGATTCAATGTCTGGTTTGAGGGTAAGTAGGAGAGCATCTTGTCGCCGCCAATATCCAGTGTGCGCAATACAACATCGTGATTCGGAAACGCTGACAGTACCTTCCGATATATTCGGAACTGTTCTTCTTCAGATGGAAAATCTGTGCGGATCAAAAAGGGAAATTCACTACGATACAGGCCGATACCCTCTGCTTTTAATTTCACAGCTGTATCAAGTTCGCTGAGAAGGTTGATATTGGCCATTAATTTGATCTGTATCCCATCCTTGCTGAAAGTGCTATTTCGTACTTTACGCGTGCCTCGAATCCTTCGACGTTTAGCCTGAGTCGCTTCAAATTCTTCTTTTACCGGTGTTGTGGGTCTGAAATAAATGCGACCTTGATCGCTATCGAGCAACACTTCTTCAAGATGACCGCCATTTGTTGCGTTCTGTTCAGTTAGAATAATGGTGGGAATCTTCAATGCTTTTGCCAGAATCGAGACATGCGAAGCCGGATTTCCACCTATCATGATTAATCCCGCTGCGCCTTGCATGGTATATCTGAGGATGTCAGACGGCAACAGCTCTTGTGCCATAATAATCATGCCGTGATAGTCTGCCTCAGCGTCGTCGTAAGAAGACAGATTACCGATCAAGCGGCGGCCTATATCCAGAACATCCAGGGCTTTTTCCCGAAAACGGGCATCCTCTATTAGCAAAAAACGCTCCATCACTTCATATGTCGAAGTAGCGATTGCCTGGCCCGGACCGCTGCCTTGAGTGATTTGCGAGCGTATATCTGTAATAAAACTGCTGTCTTTCAATATCAAGATATGTGCACTAAATATCAGTGAGGCTATATCGGCATGTTGTGCTTCCAATTCTGCTTGTAACCCCTCCAACTGATTGAGCGATGTCACCAGGGAACGTTCAAATACTTCAATGCCGAGGTTGGTATCTTGCTCTTCATCATAAGCTAGCAAAGATTCATCAATGAGATTGACCTGCATCAATTGACCGCGAACGATACCGCTAGAAATAGAAACGCCAAGCACCATTTTCATGCCTATTTCAGATTCTTCGGGTACTTGTTGGCTGGTAATGGTTAGTGATGGGTTTGTTTCGTTATCAGATACTGACAGCAGCAATTTTGCATTCTCAATTGTCGTTGCCAGCTGAGCAGCTATGGCTCGCAAGGCCTTACTGTCGTTATCATCAAAATAGCCTGGTCTTGGATCCTGAACTACGAGGATCCCTATAATATACGTGCCGCGAACAATCGGCGCAGCTAGAAAAGCGTGGTATCGTTCTTCGTGAATACCCGTAATGAATTTGTACGCTGGTTCTTTGGCAGCATCTGAAATACACAGGGCTTTTTGTTCATTGAACGCATAACCAACCAGCCCTTCACCGGGTTTGAGCCGTACATTGCCCACCGCTTCCGGTTTCAGGCCAACATTGGCTGTCATTATTAGGTCATTACTATTTTCGTCAAACAAATAGATCGAACATACAGCTACCGACATATGCTGGGCAATCATTGCGACAACCTGATGGAAAAACTGGTTCAGGTCATTGGTCTGGCCAAACATGGCGGCCAGCTCTGCAACATCGCATACCAGAGCGACTTTATCCTTGTGTGGGTATGCATCCATAACAATAGTGACTCTATTAATACTTCTTCGAAGACCAGTTTCGATAATAGGTGAATTTCAGACTATGCTCCAGAATAACTTTATCTTTGAGGGTTTATTCGGGCGCAAGGATAAACGCTTCGGTAATGTGGGATTTACACGGCATAAATGAGAATATTAAAGTTGTTACCAGCGCCGCGATAAGCTTCTTTGCCACTTATTAGCAGTTAGTTAACGCTCTATAGTGTATAAAAAATCCGCACCTTGATATTCGCCGCTTTCAGCTTTAAGTTGCCATTGGTCGGAAATTTGATAACGTACGCTAAGCGTGTTGAAGGCTTCGATGAGACCAACGCCATAGCTGATGTAGAGTCTAGGTGATAAATAGTGCCCCATGAGCAGTGATGCCTGATCGTTGTTATTAGTGCTGTCGATACGCATTTCGTCCAGCCCAAAACGATTGCTGAGTGTGCGGGCAAGTTGATTGCCTCCACTTAAGCCAAGTGCCAATGTTGCTTTGGCCATCATTGTGCCTTCTTCGTCTGTGGCACTTTCGATAGGTCGCCCGAGTACTAGATAGGCTAGAACATCGGTCTGTCCCATGACAGGTATAGAAAAGAGTTCTACCTGTGGCTTTTTGATGTTTCCTCTGACTTTGAGGCCAGCGGTAATATCGCTGACATGACGCACAGCACGCAAATCAAGGCCGGGATTAGTCAGTGGCCCGCCAGTGTATAAAAGGCGGCCGTACTCAACATCCAGGCGTTGACCATAGGCGCGATAGCGTCCTTCGGGAATGCTGATTTCGCCGGTGGCTTTGGTTAGTTGGTCGGGTTCATCCTCCAGTAAGAGCTTGCCACCGAATCGTCCTTCAAAGCCAAAGCCATAGAAATTAACGCGCTCGCCCAGTGATAGATGAATACTGGTATTGATAGACCACTTCTCTGTCGTTGGCTGTTCGCCGCCAATAATCACTACATCTTCTGAGGCATGAACAGCTGTGGTGATGTCATTTGGTTGCATCTTGGCATAGGGGATGTGAACGTCGCCTGTAATATTAACGATACGTTCTTTTATTTTGACGTGCAGATTAGGTGAAACCAGAACCTGTGCTTCGGGAATGCGCGAGATTTCGAAATCTTTCCCTGTGATAGTGATTTCTGTTGGCCAACCAGCGTTCATATCTAGCGTGCTCTGCCCCTGAAGAACGAGACTGCCTGCGCCGGAAAGGGCATCAAGCTTGAAGTTAAGTTTTTCTAAGCCTTTACTTTGGCTTTTTAGGTTGAGCTGCTCAATGTTCAATCCAAGTCTTGGGATGTGTAGGGCACCATTAACTAGGCGGGACTGAATGTTCAATTTGGGTTGAGCAAGTGTTCCAGTGGCGGAGAGATTTAGTGCAATCTCACCCTGAAGATTCTGTACTTCTGGTATTAATGTTTCAATTAGGCTCAGGTTATTAATATTCATCAATGCTTCGACACGCAAACGCTGGCGTTCGAAGTCGAGAGGCAGTGACTGTGCTCCTGGTAATTCTGCATTAATGAGCAGTTGATCGCCATTGCTGGTATTGATTTCAGATCTTGCTTTTAAGCCATAATCATCAAGAGAAATTGCTAACGATCCGTCGTGATATTCCCAGCTGTCACGTCCCCCTTCCGGCAAGGGATAGCTCACCAGTCCAGATGGTAGCTGGATATCGGCTTTGCCTTTGAATTGAGCAGATTGAATTTGAATATCTGCTTGGACATCGGCGTCACCTTCCAGCTTTATATCTGCTATAAGCCAAGGCGAGAGAAGACGTAATGGTAGTTTTTTGGCATTGAGTGTTGCCTGCCAATGATCGTTATTCTTTTGCAGTTCCACACAGATGTTTCTGTCCTGACTGAGCCAACAAAGTGGTTCTATTATCAGGCTATCTCTGGTGAGATGGAGAGCTGCAGGGGTGTTGAGTAGCCAGTGATGAAATTCTTGGCTGACAACTTCGGCTTTCTCGATTTGGCCACGCCAACCTTGGCTATCGGCTTTACCATGAAGTTCGATCAAAGCTGTGAAATATTCAGATACTGCTTTGGCTTCAATTCGTTGTCCACTGCTGCTGATGTTAATCGTTTGTAGTGGATGTCCCTTTAGTTTTAGGTCTTGGGCCGCAAGGTTGATATTGAGTTGCTGCCATTGGTGTAAATCTATGTCCAGTGCGCCATCAAGCATACCAATCTGGTTATCAGAGAAGCTTATTGCTTGGCCATTGAAAGTTGCTCGAATTGTCGGCGTGGTGCGGAGGCCTCTGATCTGTCCTATCGAATTAAATTGTCCGTGAGCTTGTGGGTAAAGTGCAGCCAGATCGGGTGAGGTAATCGTCCAGTCCAGGTTCACAGTATTAGCCAGTCGACCTTTTGTGCTGATTTGAGACTTTCCAGATTTGACGTCAAGCTGCTTAATGTCGAGGCCGTTGTCTCTCCAGTTCAGACGACTGCTTAAGGATACTGGATAGCCTCGTAATAAGCCCTTGACGTGGGCGATATTGGTGTCGGCGCTGAGTGAATTATTTACATATTTTCCACGACTAGTGAGTTCAGTGTTGAGTAGGCCTGGCCATTGTGGCCAGAGTCCTGAAGGGTCAATATGGGTAGCGCTGACTTGGGCCTGCCATGCAAGCTGTGGTGACCAGTTAAACTTGCCTGTAGCGTTAGTTTCACCTGCTAAAGCGATGATTCGAAAAGAGTGAAAATTCAAACCCTCTACATCGCCTTCTGCGCTGACATACCAGGTAGAAGGCGGTGCTTGAGGCCAAGAGACGTTGCTGGCCAGACCAATGTCATAGTGATTGAGATTGCCCTTGATCCAGGCGCTGCCGATAGCGCTGTCAAACCATGTTTTCTCTTTAAATGGCCAGCGTAGGTTATGCCAATCCAGGGCCAGTGCTATGCTGCCACCATCCACTCCGGGCAGCCACTGGCCGCTGACTCGGAGGCGTGTGTTGCTGGCTGGAGTGTGTAGAGTCAGATGATCAATCTGTAATGAATTATCGGCTAGTCGTTGAAGCTTGAATTTCGCCGTAAAAGCGCCATGCTCGGAATGCTCAGCATTGAGGTTGCCGGAAAAAGTGGCGGTAGTGAGATCACCTTTTCCATTCAGTTCTAATTTACCCTTCACAGCTGGCCAGTCGTCGTCTAATTTTGAGGTGTTGAATGCGCTGGCATTGATTTTGGTTTCCCAGCTGAGTTTGTGGAGTAGGTCTCTGGCTTCAGCGTTGAGAGTTAATTGGAATGGCCCGCTTAGCTTTTGTTTGAGGCGTGTCGTTTCAATAGTTCCTGACAAGCGGCCATTACCATCAATCACCTCGTTGGAAGGAAGCTTGGCTCGCCAGTGAATCTTTAAGTCGTGGCGATATTTTTGGGTAGGTCGAAGTTCACCTTTAATATTTAAGCTTAGATGCTCTGAATTAACGCTAAATTTTTCGATGTCAATCTGGCTAAAGAGTGTGCTGGCATCGAGTTTGATTTGCTTAAGGTCAATAGTTTGTGTGGGTCGGTTGATGCTAATGTGGTCGATTGCGACCCCTCTCAATGCTAATCGCCAAGGCAGGTGGATTTCAGGCAGGACTACAGGTTGGTTGCTTTCCTTTGGTTTAGGTAGAACGATTTTAAGGGACTGTATATGTAAGGAGTTGATACTGATTTTGGAGGTCAGCAGTGCGCGGGGTTGCCAGTCTAGTGTGAGCTGATCAGCTTTTATCGTCACACCATCTTGTTGATATTCGGTATCTATGACGGTGATTGGGCCAATCAGTCGTCCCTCTATTTTGCCCAGACTGAGCTCCCCGGGTAGATAATTTTTTACATTTTGATAGGCCCAGTGAAGACCACTATTTGTCCCAGCCAGCCATGTTAGTGCGACCACTGCTGCCAGTAATGGGAGAGTGATCAGTATGTGCAGTGATCTTCTCATCTCATAAGTCTGGGCCAATATTGATATGGAGTCGCCAGGGTTGATCGTCGCGACTGACAGCGCTGGCTATATCTATACGTACGGACCCCACCGGTGATTGCCAGCGCAATCCAATTCCCGCGCCCCTCTCTAGCTTGTCAGTGAAATTGTCGATGGCATTGCCACCGTCATAGAATAATGCAAGCCCCCATTTGCCGCTGAGACTGTGTTCGAATTCAATGCTGCCAACCATTAGATGCTTGCCGCCGATCAACTGGCCAGTGTTGTTGATTGGGCCGAGAGATCGGTAGGCATAGCCACGCACGCTTTGGGCGCCGCCAGCGAAGAAGCGTACTGAGGAAGGAAGCTCTTGAAATTCATCCATCCAGGTACTGCCGAGTCTGCCTCGCGCAATAATACGATTGCGGCGACCCAATGAGTTGATGGCCTTGATGCCGCCTTGAAGTTGAAAAAAGTTTGTATCGGATATTAGTT
>Ga0316205_10003228_pt1 | contig 15718 bp, 13 predicted proteins | sample 3monthpyrite_MG_FD_204941 | JGI IMG/M metagenome (GOLD analysis project Ga0316205, IMG submission 204941) | Microbial mat bacterial communities from mineral coupon in-situ incubated in ocean water Damariscotta River, Maine, United States -... | ecosystem: Environmental > Aquatic > Marine >... | reverse complement strand
AACAGGTGGTGCGGGTAATGAAGCTGCAATTCAGGTTGGTAACCTAACGGTTCTGATGGAAGATGCAGGCATCAATATTCAGTCTGATGAAGTTCTGGCAACAAGCATCATTAATGCGGCTGCAGGTGTAAACGCTACATTAACCGCAGGTTCGGCACAGAGTGATGTAAGTGGTGGTAACTTCACTGCAGCTCAAACACTAACTATCTCAGGAGATGCTACCGGTACAGTTGATGTAGCAAAAGATAGCACGGCTTCTCAAATCGCGGCATCTATCAATAAGATCTCTGATTCTACGGGTGTAAATGCGAACGCAACTACAACGGCAACAATCAGTAATCTGGATGCAGATGGCATCGTTTCATTAACACTTAATGGTTCAACTATTTCTGCTAATGTAACTACAACTGATTTGAGTGAGCTGGCAACAGCGATTAATGATAAATCAGGTGCAACCGGTGTTAGTGCGTCAATTAGTGTAGATGGTTCATCGATTGAGTTAACTCACTCAACGGGTGAAGATATAGACTTCCTTAACTTTTCTCACTCAGCGGCGAACGTCAATACTGCAACTGTAGTAAGCGCGAGAGTTACGGGTAGTGAAGGTAGTCATGTTACATTACAGGATGGTACAGCCCTTGATCTAGACTCAACTGTGGTAGGTGGTAATGTTGAGATTCAGTCAAATGGTTCGTTCACTATTGCATCTAATGTTGATTCATCTGCTGGTGGCATGTTCTCTGGTAATGCGAATGACATTAATGCTAGTGCATTACAGACTGTAAATACAATTGATATTAGTACTAAGACAGGTGCTAATTTAGCGATTGATATAACTGATGGTGCGTTAGCTAAAGTTGATAGTATCCGGGCCGACCTGGGTGCGATTCAAAATCGCTTTAGCTCAACAATCTCTAACTTAAATACTGCGGTTGAAAACTTCAGTGCAGCTCGTAGCCGAATTCAGGATACGGACTTTGCCGCTGAAACAGCAAACCTGACACGTTCTCAGGTACTGCAACAGGCAGGTGTAGCGATGTTAGCTCAGGCAAACTCACTACCACAGTTAGTATTGAGTCTTCTTCAGTAGGATTAGACAGGTGACAATAACCAAAACAAGTTTTGGTAAAGCGGCCGGGGAGTTTCTCCCCGCCGTGTTTTGGTGTTTGTGTGAAAAGATATTTAATACTGTGAATAGGTGTGAACATGTCTAGTGATATCATGACAAATCAGATTTCAAAAGATGTTTTAAGTTCATCATCGGTTGTTCAGTCTAAAGCTACGAATGTTAATCAGGCAGAAAAACGGCAGGAACTTGCTGCCCAGACTGCCGCATTGGAAGGCAAAGCTTTACCGCCTGAAGATAAAAAAACAGAAATTAGTAGTGAAGATATACAACAGGCAGTGGCCGAACTAAATCAACATATACAGAATATTGAACGTGATTTACTGTTTAGTGTTGATGACAGTAGCGGTCGCACAATAGTACGTGTGGTGAATTCAGATACAGAAGAAGTTATCCGTCAGATCCCCTCTGAAGAGGTGTTACGAATTTCCCGTAGCATTCATGAGCAGATGGGAGATATTTCAGGTTTAATTTTTGAAACGTCTGCATAATTGGCCTTTTAATTGCAATAAGTCATTCTGACAATATTGTAATTAGTTTTAATAATTGTGGTATTCAGGTGCGTCCTGGATTACCACACATTATCGAGGTTTTCATGGCAACAATTTCGGCAGCAGGTATAGGTTCTGGACTGGATGTTAGTAGCATTCTGGAACAGATTGTGGAAGCTGAGCGTGCGCCTACAGAAAATCGTTTAAACCTTAAAGAGGCATCGCTTCAAGCTGAGCTTAGTGCATTTGGTACGTTAAAAGGCGCAGTCAGTACATTTCAATCTTCATTTGGTAAATTAACTTCTGCTGCTTTATTTAATAGCAGCGATGTATCGGTGAGTAATAATGATGTATTAAGTGCATCTACATCAAGTATCGCTGATGCAGGCAATTATTCTGTTGAAGTAAAAAGCCTTGCACAATCTCATACATTAGCGTCTATTGCTTTTGATAACCTTGATGATGTTATTGGAAGCGGCACACTGACTTTTAATTTTGGTACCACGGTTTATGATCCCGGTACTGATTTTGAAACAGGTGACGATACATATACCAGTTTTACAAATAATACAGAACGTTCCAGCGAGTCTGTCGTTATTGATAATAGTAATAACACAGTAACTGGAATTCGAGATGCAATCAATGATGCGGATATAGGTGTGACGGCATCCATAGTGGATGATGGCTCAGGCTACCGTTTGTTAATTTCATCGGATCAGCAAGGCGTAGATAATAGTCTGGGTATTACCGTAGATGAAGGTGGTGCCGCTGGAGATAATATTGATACTACGGGTTTATCATTATTAGCGTTTAATGGTAGTGCAACCAATATCGAACAGACACAGGCAGCAGTTGATGCAGAATTAACTATTAATGGGTTAACCGTTTTTCGTGAAGAAAATACTGTAACCGGAGCCATTCCCGGCATTACACTTAATTTAAAATCTGCAGATGTGGGTAACCCTGTGCAGGTAAATATTACCAGTAGTAATGCCAGTGAAGCAGAAAAAAATATCGGTACTTTTGTCAGTTCATTTAATGAAATGGCAGCGGTATTTAATAGTCTTACTGCCTATGGTGGTGAAGGTGGACAAAATGGAATTTTACTGGGTGATACGACTGCCAGAAATATGATGCAGCAGCTACGTCGTGAGTTGGGCGGCTTTGTCGATAATGCGGGCAGCTTTAATAGCCTGAGTTCAATTGGTATTACTACTGAAAAAGACGGCACTCTTAAACTTGATGGTGCTGCATTGAGTGATGCATTAAGTGAAGACTTTGATTCTGTTGCGCAGCTGTTCTATGCCAATGGCAACTCATCAGACAGTGAAGTTTTAGTTTCTAATAGCAGTCTTGCAACTCAGGAGGGTCGTTACTCTGTATCTATAGGATCAGTAGCAACATCGGGACTCTTCACCTCAACAACTGTTGCCGGTCCAGTTACTATTGATTCAAGCAATGATACCTTTTCATTTGTAGTTGATGGAACTTCAACAGGCACCGTTTCAATAAGTCAGGCAACTTATAATGATATGGATAGTCTGGCGCAGGAAATTGAAAATCGTATTAACAGCAGTAATGCTTTACAGAGTAATGGTCTGGGGGTTTCAGTTTCTTACGAGTCTGGTTCTTTTCAGGTCACTTCATCATCTTACGGTTCTGATTCCAGTATCAGTATTTCATCTCAGAATGCTAGTCTCGGATTTACCAGCAGCGGTACATCAACAGAGGGTACAGATGTAACAGGTAGTATCGGTGGTTTACCGGCTACAGGTTCAGGACAGTTTTTGACTGGTACAGGCGCTGCATCTGGATTGGTGCTGGAGATTACCGGTGATAATGTTGGCAGTCGTGGTGCAGTTACTTTTTCACGTGGCCTTGCAACCAAGTTGAATGACCTGTTAACGGGTTTTCAGACTGAAAATGGACAACTAGCTACAAAAACAGACAGCATTAATGATCAGATAGAAAGTATTTCACAGGATCGTCTTGATTTACTAAAACGTGTAGCAGAAATAGAAGAGCGATACAGAAGACAGTTTTCAACACTGGATGTTTTAATAGCCCAGTTGAATTCAACCAGTGATTTTTTACAGCAACAACTCGACTCCTTACCGGGTGTCACTTTTAGTAAGTAAATAACGCATTTGAGGTAAGCAGTCTGTTATGCAGTCTGCTATATACAACAGATGGATAAAAACAAACCAAAAAATAGGAATGTGCCAATGCAAAATTCAGCAGCAATGAATCAATATAAGCAGGTGGGAGTACAGGCAGCAGTTGGTAATGCCGATCCACATACACTTATCCAGATGCTTATTGATGGCGCCATTCAGCGTTTAAATACAGCTAAAATGCATATGACGCAAAATAACATTCCTCTTAAAGGTGAAAGTATTAGCAAAGCGATTTCTATAATTGATGGTTTGCGAACCTCTCTTGATATGGAAAAAGGTGGCGATATCGCTAAAAATCTCGAGTCGCTTTATGATTATATGCAGCGTCAGTTACTAGCTGCGAATGTTGATAATAAAGTAGAAAATATCGACGAAGTGCTTTCACTGATGAATGAAATTCGTGCAGGTTGGGTGAGTATTCCTCAAGATGTTAGAGATAGTAAAACCCAGGATAATTAAGATAATAATTTAGATTAAAATTAAGCGTTTAATCAGCTAATAAACGAAAACCAATATGTTAGAAGCTAGACAACAGCAATGGAAAAGTATTCTACAGATGACTGAAACACTGCATCAGTTATCTGCAGAAGAGAATTGGCAGTTAATGACAGAGCTGGAGTCAGAGCGTTTTGATAAAATCGAGGACTTCTTTTCGACGCCCGTTTTAGAGTCTGAAGCAGAGGAAGTTGGAGAGGGTATTCGCCAGATGATGAAAAGTGATGAGCTGCTAAAGCAGTTTAGTCTTCAAAAACAACAAACTATGTCTGACGGAGTTAAGAAAATTTCGACAGGGCGTAAAGCGGTTAATGCTTATAACGATCATAAAATCTAGCTGTAGTTTCGTAGCTGTTATGAAGCATCTCCATCGGGGAAAGGCCGCTGCTTTTTGGCGCTCTGTCCCCTTAACCTAAACCACTGAGAGATTTACGGAGTTGGCTCACGACACTGTCAGTACTTAGTGGTATGGATTTAAGGGGACGGAGCGCACAAAACGCGGTTACCCTGTTTTAGTCAGCTTATGTAATTTTGTCAGTTCTATATAATTTACTTTTCCCCGATGTAGATGCGCCATAACAGAAAAAAGATCTGTATTACTTGAAACGAAAAAAACCAATACTTTTCATGTAACTCTCTGAATTGATAAGAAATAAGAACGACAATATTTTGACATTGGGGAAATACCTGCTTTACTCACCTTATTAGAGTTATTATTTTAAAGCAGGATTAATATGTCAAACACCTCGCCGCAACCGGGAATTCTACTGGTTGAAGACGATTCTCAGATTTTTAATGAAATAAAGTCACTCATGGGCTTTATGGGTTTTGAAACTTTTTATGTCAATGATCTTGATGCCTTAACAGGCGCTTTAAATAGTGGTGATTTCAGTTGTGTTTTATTGGGAGAGTTTCAGGGAGATCGCTCCAGAATAGAGACACTAGAAAAAGTACAGTCTTCCGCATTGCCTGTTATATTGTTTAATCAGGATAAAATCAATTTAGAAAAATATCAGGCTCAGTTCGAGTTCGTATTGTCTCATTTAGAAATGCCACTTAAACATGAACCGGTTTCTTTAGCACTTGAAGCAATTAGCTTATCTGAAAGCGTCTCAAGTGGCTCAGCTGTAGGTAAGCTGGTTAGCAGAATTCCTAAACTCGGCGGTAGTAGCGCCGCCATTCAGTATGTTAGAACCATGATTGAACAGGTCGCAAAAACAGATGCGAGTGTTTTAATTTTAGGTGAGTCAGGTACGGGTAAAGAAGTAGTTGCCCGAAATATTCACGCCTTATCAAATCGCTGTAAGGCAGGTTTTGTACCGGTTAATTGCGGTGCTATTCCCGCTGATTTGTTAGAAAGTGAATTGTTTGGGCATGAAAAAGGTGCTTTTACAGGGGCTATCAATTCCCGTCAGGGCAGGTTTGAACTGGCCGAAAAAGGAACCCTGTTTCTTGATGAAATAGGCGATATGAGTTTACCTATGCAGGTAAAGCTGTTGCGTGTACTACAGGAGCGTACATTTGAGAGGGTGGGTAGTAATAAAAGTATTCAATCTGATGTGCGAATATTAGCTGCGACTCATCGTAATCTTGAAGTGAATATTAAAGATGGCAAGTTTAGAGAGGATCTGTTCTATCGTTTGAATGTATTCCCAATAGAACTGCCATCATTACGAGAACGTTTAGAAGATGTGCCTTTTTTGCTACAGGATCAAATTGATAAACTCGAAGCAGATAATAGAGGGACTGTTAGGTTAACAGCAGAAGCAACTGAAATGTTAAGTCAATATTCATGGCCAGGCAACGTGCGCGAGTTATCTAACCTCGTAGAGCGTTTATCCATTTTGTACCCGGATAGTATCGTTGATGCGCAGCATCTACCCCCTAAGTACCAACCCGCTTCGGCGTTTAAACCTGAAGTAAATACCTTTAAGTCAGATCCTCCCTTTAATCCAGCTTTGATGTTTGCGGACCTTGATGAAGATGACGAGATAGAAAAAAGCCTACTTAAGAAGTTGCCTGCAGATTTACCGCAGAAAATATCTGACGGTTATACAGAGAAAGCGATAACAAAACCTGATGCAACACTTGATGATGATGGGCTTGACCTAAAGGAGCATCTGGCTGGAATGGAAGTACAGTTAATAAAGCAGGCATTAGGTAAAACGGATGGTGTTGTAGCTCATGCAGCTAAATTATTAAAAATGCGTCGTACTACTTTGGTTGAGAAGCTTAAAAAATATAATATTAAGTCGTGAGTCGTGAGTCAAATAATACCTTGTTATCTTGTTCCCACGCTCCCGAGTGGGAATACATACTTTTCTAATTACCTTATTAATTCCCCATATGCATTCCCACGGAGGACCGTGGGAACGAGAAAAGTTAAAAGTCATAAGTCGTGAGTCGTGAGTCATAAGTCAAATAATACCTTGTTATCTTGTTCCCACGCTCCCGCGTGGGAATACATACTTTTCTAATTACCTTATTAATTCCCCATATGCATTCCCACGGAGGACCGTGGGAACGAGAACTTGTTGTGTGTAATGTTGTGGCGCATCTCCATCGGGGAAAGGTCGCGTTTTTTGCGCCCTGTCCCCTGTTGTGATGCCATCAAGAGTTTTACGGAGTCTACTAACGACACTATCAGCTCTTGGTGGTATGGGTTAAAGGGGACAGGGCTTAAAAAGCAAGGCCTTTCCCCAAGTGAGATGTTCCTCAGCATTGTATTTTTCACGGCAAACAAATTCCATCTAAGCCGGTTAATTGACTCTGTTTTGCCACTGCATCGGTAACTATTTGAAATATATAGAATTATTATTTTGGCATACTAAATGCACCTCTACTGCTAAGTCGAACAAAAGTGACATAAACACGACATGCAGCAAACAGCGAATATACAAACAACTACTAAGACGCTAAGCCTTGATCCGAAATCTCTACAGGACCCAACGCAGTTGGTGGCCGCTTTTGAGCAATTTGGGCGTCTATCTGATCAGTTACAACAATCTTATCAGGAGCTAGATAACCGGGCTGCTAAATTAACCGAACAGCTTGCTTTTGCACAAGATGAGCGATTAAAACAGTTAGCTGAGAAAGAACAGTTAGCGAATCGATTGCAAACGCTTTTAAATGCATTACCTGCAGGCGTTTTATTGGTAGATGAAAAGGGTGTGATTAATACAGCCAATCCGGCTGCAGAGTTATTTTTAGAACAGAGTCTAATAGGTAAAGAGTGGCGACGAGTATATGCTCACAGTGTTTCCCGTCATACAGAACAGGATTTATATTTAAACTCGGGGCGTATCCTCAGTTTAAAAAAACAACCACTTGACGCTTCGAGTGACAGTGATAAAGCGGGTGAGATAATTTTACTGGATGATATTTCTGAACAGCGAATGTTAGAAGGACTTGCAGACAGGCAAAATCGACTTGCAGCGATGGGACAAATGGCCGCTGGTCTGGCACATCAGTTACGTACACCATTGGCTTCAGCCGTATTATATGCATCACAGTTAAATCAGTTTACCGTTGATGACCCCAAACAGAATAAAGCGGTAGAAAAAGTACGCACCTGCATGCGTTATCTTGAAAAATTAATCAATGATATGTTGTTATATGCAAAGGGCGGTGAATTTGCAGAGCAGAAATTTCAGTTAAATGATTTATTAGTGACGTTTAATGCCCGCATAGAAAACAGTATTCGAGAAAATAACACACAATTAAAAATTATTAGTCAGTTAAATGATATTCAACTAACAGGTAGTTCGGATGCACTGGTAAGTGTATTGATTAATCTGGTTGAGAATGCCATGCAAGCTTGTGTTGAATCATGCGAAGTAGAGCTTGAAGTGTATGAACAAGCTGACTATTTGATTTTAGCGGTTAGAGATAACGGTCCTGGTCTGACTGTAGATCAACAAACTAAAATATTTGAACCATTTTTTACTCAACGAGAAGGCGGGACTGGTCTAGGTCTTGCGGTCGCTCAATCTATTATACAGGCACATCATGGTGATTTGCTTGTTAGATCTCAACCCGGTATTGGTAGTAATTTCTATATTTGTTTGCCTCTAAACAGAGGGGAGCAGTTTCTAGCGAGTGGGCAAGCCAGCTCGTTTAATCCTGAAAAAAGTAAAAATTCTGAAAAAATTAATAGCCAGTTCAAGAGCTGTCAGAATGGAGAAAAACATGAGTCAAAATAAGCAACAATGCCTTGATATTTTAATTGTTGAAGATGATGAGCAACTTCGTGAGGCGATTTGTGATACCTGTGAAATGTCAGGTTATTCAGTGGCAAGTGCAGAACATGGTCAGGCCGCACTTTCCCGGTTAAGTGAACAACAATTTAAACTGGTAATAAGTGATGTTCAAATGCAGCCGATGGACGGCGCTGAATTATTAACAAAGATAAAAAGCCTGTACCCGGATTTACCCGTCGTTGTAATGACGGCTTATGCAAGTATTGAGAAAGCAGTTGATTTCATGCGTCTTGGAGCTGCCGATTATCTGGTTAAACCATTTGAGGTTGAAGCTTTACAACAGGTGATTAAAAAAATTATTAATAAAGAAGTTTCTGTGAAGCATGAAGCAGAGTTACTGGCAGAAGATGAAAAAATGCGTTCACTAAAGTTACTCTCCAGTAAAGTAGCACAAAGTGATGCAACAGTTATGTTGTGTGGTGAAAGCGGTGTAGGAAAAGAGGTTTTTGCTCAGTTTATTCATAACCAGTCTAAACGTGCAGGTCAGGAGTTTGTTGCAATCAACTGTGCTGCTATTCCGGAAAACATGCTTGAAGCTGTTCTATTTGGATATGAAAAAGGCGCTTTTACCGGTGCCGTTCAGGCAACCCCTGGAAAATTTGAACAAGCACAAAATGGAACATTGTTACTCGATGAAATTTCAGAAATGGATGCTGGGCTACAGGCAAAATTGCTGCGTGTATTGCAGGAAAAAGAAGTTGAAAGATTAGGTGGTCGTAAAACAATTAAGTTAAATGTTCGTGTATTGGCTACAACAAACCGTAATTTAAAAGAAGAAGTAGAGAAAGGTCGATTCAGAGAAGATCTTTTTTATCGTTTAAGTGTTTTCCCTATTCAAATACCGCCACTGCGTGAACGTCTGGCAGATATTATTCCAATAGCAAACAAGCTGTTAAATAAGCAGAACGGTAACTCATCTAATGCTTTATCACTGACAGCTGATGCACAACAGAAATTACTCAATTACTCATGGAGAGGAAATGTACGTGAGTTAGATAATGTAATGCAGCGTGCGCTTATTTTTAAATCCGGTAATGAAATAACAGCTGCAGACATTCATCTAGAAGCAGATGATTATGAATTAATGAGTAAACAGGAAAAAATAGAGTCGGTTCAAGATTCTGAACTGGTTAACGGTCTTAAAGATCGTGAGCAACAACTTATTCTAGAGGCACTAAAAGCTGGAAATGGCAGCCGTAAATATGCGGCTGAAAGGTTGGGAATAAGCCCGAGAACGTTAAGATATAAATTAGCCAGAATGCGTGATTCTGGCATTACGGTTTAGTTTATAGCTGGAGAGAATAATGAGTGATATGAATATTAATCAGGTATTAGCGCAAATGCGTGCAATGGAAGCTCAGGCTAAAGCACCAACAGGTCCAGAGTCATTATCAATTAATGAAGTGCAGGGAACTCAAAAAACGGAGTTTTCTGAAGTTTTAGTTAATTCAATAAATTCTGTAAACGAGGCATCAATGAATGCTAGTGCTATGGCTAAAGCATTTGAAAAAGGGGACTCGGGTATATCAATGGCCGAGTTAATGATCAATATGGAAAAAGCCAGCGTCTCATTTCAGGCAATGACCAGTGTAAGAAATAAATTATTAACGGCTTATCAGGAAATTATGAATATGCCGGTTTAAATGATAGTCGTATGTCAAAAGTCGTAAGTCTAAAGTGGTTCGGCGTAGGTGTTTTTAGATTATTCATTTGACTTTGGAATTATGGCTTGAAACTTTTTTATAAAGTATAAGAAATTACAGTGAGTTAAAAGGTTATTAAAATGGCAGAACAAGTTGCTCAGGCTCCAACAACAATGATGATTCCTGTGCCCCGGTTTATCGGTGCAATTCTGGGTGTTGTTGTGACTGTATTAGTCAGTATTGGTATTTATACCTGGGGTACAGCACCCAGTTTTTCATCATTATATACGGGTCTTGAGCCGGGTGATGCTGCAGAAGTTGTTGCAGCTTTACAGTCTGCAGCTATTCCGTATGAATTAAATGCGGCTTCAGGCTCGGTTATGGTTGAATCTGGCAGAGTACATGAAGCGCGCTTAAATCTGGCAGCTCAGGGTTTACCTAAAGGTACAGCTATTGGTGTTGAAATGCTGCAACAGGAGCAAAGTTTTGGTACTTCTCAATTTGTAGAAAGTGCACGCTATCATCATGCAATGGAAACCGAGCTGGCAAGAACCATAAGTACGATGCGAAATGTTAAATCAGCGCGGGTTCATCTGGCAATTCCAAAGAGTTCTGTTTTTGTAAGAAAGCAGCAAAAGCCCAGTGCATCTGTTGCGCTTAGTTTGTATGGTGGCAGAGCAATAGAGCAAGGGCAGGTTAATGCCATTATTCATATGGTTGCTTCAGGTATTTCAAATTTAACCGCAGAAAATGTAACAGTTGTTGATCAGAATGGTCATTTATTATCGTCAGGTGATATGTCGAGTAATGTTGCAATGACTGCTCGTGAGTATGATTATTCACGCCAGGTTGAGCGTGATTTTGAGCAGCGTATTGAGCACTTGCTTGAGCCTATAATTGGTTCGGGAAAAGTACGGGCCACGGTTAATGCAAATATCGATTTTACTCAACAGGAAAGTACTGAAGAGTTATATAATAATGAAAATCAGACATTACGTAGTGAGCAGTCTTCGAGTTCCAAACGCTTTAATAATAGAGACGGTAGTGGCGTTCCGGGCGCGTTGGCAAACCAGCCACCGGAGGGTGGGCAGTTAGTTGAAGGTGCTGGTGGTGTTGGTCAGGGTGGTTTAACTCAAGCACCTACTAACTCTAATAATAATACAGTACGAAATTATGAAGTAGATCGTACCATTCGTCACTCGCGTCAAAACAGCGGTATTATCAAACGTCTTACAGTAGCTGTTTTAGTGGATGACCGGATTGTTGTGGAGGATGGAGAGTCGACCAGAACGCCATTAACTAATGATGAAATTGCCAGAGTGACGAGCCTTGTGCAACAAACGATTGGTTTTGATCAGGAACGTGGTGACAAGGTTAATGTCATTAACGCTTCATTCACGCCATTAGAAGTAATAGAAGACTTGCCAGAACCATCTATAATGGATAATAAATGGGTGCAATTTGCACTAAAATGGATATGGCCGTTTATACTTATATTAATCGTCATTTTCACAATTTTAAAGCCGTCGATTAAAGGTTTAACCTCTTATGTACCTCCAACACCAGTGTTGGCAAACCAGGGAGCTGAAGGTGAAGGTGGTGAAGGTGGTGAAGGCGAAGGTGGCGAGGGTGGCGTAGCTCAGCTTGAACATCAGGAAGAGGGCATTCCTTTGCCAAGTGATTCAGATCAAAAAATAGAGTTTGCTAAATCAATGGTGCAACAGGACCCTAAGAAAGTCGCTAATGTTGTTAAAGACTGGGTTGGCGCAGAATCATAAAGATATAAAACAATGTCAGAAGAAACTAATTTATCATTAACCGGCGTACAACGCGCAGCAGTCTTGCTAATGGCAATGGGCTCAGAAAATGCGGCGGAAGTATTAAAACATTTGAACCCTAAAGAAGTACAAAGTCTGGGCGCGGCAATGGCTAACCTGGATAATGTTAATAAGAGTACGATGTCAAAAGTGATGGATGAATTCATTGCGCAAGTTAGTGATCAGACATCTGTTGGTATCGGTCAGGATGATTATATTCGTGAAATGATGGTGAATGCCCTGGGAGAGGATAAAGCCAACAATATGATTGACCGTATTTTGCTGGGAAGTGGAAATAAGGGGCTAGAGTCATTAAAATGGATGGACGCAAGATCAGTGGCTGAAGTGGTTCGTTTAGAGCATCCGCAAATTATTTCTATTGTTTTATCTTATCTTGAGCCAGACCAGTCCGCAGAAGTTTTAAAAATGCTACCTGAACGAGCGCGCCCTGATATATTAATGCGCGTAGCAGCATTAGAGGGTATACCACCCGCTGCATTGCAGGAGCTTGATAAGATTATGGAATCACAGTTTTCCGGTAATCAGAACGTTAGTCAAAACAGCATGGGTGGTTTTAAAACCGCTGCAAATATTCTTAATTTTATGGAGTCATCAATTGAAAGCGCAATAATGGATTCAATTGCTGAACATGATCAGGAAATGCAGGAAAGTATTTCCGAATTAATGTTTGTATTTGATAATCTTAATGATGTTGATGATCGTGGAATTCAGGCCTTACTTCGTGAAGTATCTACAGATAGTTTAACCCTTGCACTTAAAGGTGCCGATGAAGGCCTTAAAGAGAAAATACTTAAGAACATGTCTAAACGTGCAGCTGAAATGTTGCGAGAAGATATGGAGGCTCGGGGGCCTGTGCGCTTAAGTGAGGTTGAGCTTGCACAGAAAGATATTATTAGTACAGCAAGACGTTTAGCCGATGAGGGTGATATTGTTCTCGGCGGTAGTGGTGCTGAGGAAATGGTATAAGGTTATGCATAACAGCTGTGTTATTTATGTGAACTGTAAAAACTATTACATAAGTTATGTCTAATCGATTTAAAGTTTCTGAAAGTGATATCCAGCATTATGTGCCGCCTGAATTAAAAGGTCATATTGTGGGCATGCAGGATGAAGCTATTCGTCCACAAACTGTGGAAGAAATTGAAGCGCTGCAAAAGCAGGCTTATGATGAAGCGCGCAAAGCAGGACACGAAGCAGGTTTGCAAGAAGGGCTTGCGGAAATGACCAGTCAGGCCAAAAAATTACAGGGGATGTTTAATTTTTTGCAACAGCCATTACAGGAGCTTGATAAACAGGTTGAACATCAATTAACAGATCTTGCCATAATACTTGCTAAGCAGTTATTACAAAAAGAAAGTAAACTCGATGCAAGCCATATATTAAATCTGGTGCATAACTCACTGGAATATTTACCCGTAAAATCGCGAGATATTCAGGTGCGTTTACATGCTGATGATATTGCATTGTTAAGTCAGGCTGAAATCAATATTAACGAACAAAGTTGGAACTGTATAACCGATAATACAATTACACCAGGTGGTTGCGTTATAGAGTCAAACGCTTCGCATATTGATTCAAGTGTGGAAACTCGGGTTCAACAACTGGTAGATCAGTTAAACCTGCACCAGGAAGGAGGCGCTGATGCAACAGAGTGATTATTTTAATCGCTGGGTTGATAACCTGACAAAAAAACAAACACGTGTAAGTTCGCCTGAGCCTGTTGTAGAAGGGCGCTTAACTCGTATGGTAGGTTTAACGCTTGAGGCCATAGGCTGTGAAGCAGCGGTTGGAACCAGTTGTAATATTATTGCGCCGGGGAATCATTGTATCGAAGCTGAAGTTGTCGGTTTTTCAGGAGATAAAACATATTTAATGGCCATGGGTGAAAGTCGTGGCTTAATCCCGAACGCAAAAGTTATTCCCGTCGGTCATTCAAGTTCATTAGAAATCTCGGACGGTTTTCTAGGTCGAGTTATAGATGGCAGAGGCCGTCCATTAGACGGAAAAGGTCCAATAAGAGTAAATCATGACTTATCTGCCAATATGCCCCTGGCGGGTAAGCCCATTAATCCATTAATGCGTGAGCCTATTAATCAACCTTTGGATGTCGGTGTGAGAGCGATCAACTCATTACTTACTGTTGGCCGTGGTCAACGTATGGGCTTGTTTGCAGGGACCGGCGTCGGTAAAAGTATTTTGTTGGGTATGATGACAAAATATACAGAGGCTGATGTTATTGTCGTAGGTCTAATAGGAGAGAGGGGGCGAGAAGTAAAAGAATTTGTGCAGGATATTTTAGGTCCAGATGGAATAAAACGTGCTTGTGTTGTTGCTGCACCTGCTGATTCCTCGCCATTAGTACGAATTCATGGTGCTATGTTGGCAACCAGTGTGGCGGAATATTTTCGAGATCAGGGTAAGAAGGTATTGTTATTAATGGATTCACTTTCACGTTTCGCTCAGGCACAGCGTGAAATCGGTTTATCAATTTCAGAGCCCCCTGCTACAAAGGGCTACCCGCCTTCAGTATTTGCACGTATTCCGCAGTTAGTTGAAAGAGCGGGTAATGGTCAGGCTGGTCAGGGCTCGATTACCGCTTTTTATACAGTGTTAACGGAAGGTGATGATAATAACGATCCAATAGCCGATGCGGCACGGGGTATTCTAGATGGCCATATTGTGCTGTCACGCCAGTTGGCTGATATGGGTCAATATCCAGCTATTGACCTGGAGTCATCGGTAAGTCGTGTTATGCCGATGGTCACTACCGATAATCAATTACAGCAAAGTCAGCAAATAAAACAACTATACTCGATATATGAACAAAATAGAGATTTGATTAATGTGGGTGCATATCAGCAAGGTACAAATGCTGAAATTGATAAAGCGATTGCCATGCAGCCGCAAATTCAGACATTTATGCGGCAAAGTATGAATGAGGCGGTCTCATTTCAACAAAGTCAGCAAATGCTTGATCAGTTGATTGCTTCGGCAAGTCAGCCTGTTCAGGCTGAGCTTAATGAATATTAAATAATAAGTTAAATTCAATAATCTAAAAATATATACATGGCACTTAGCTGATACATAGTTTTTAGATTGGTAACCTAAGACTCAAGATTTAGTTTTATGCGTTCAAAAAGAATACAGCCTATAGCGAAACATGCAGATCAGCTGCAACAACAGGCAGTGCAGATTTTTGTGGTTGCTCAACAAGCCGTTGTAGATGCTCAGTTGCAGCTAGAGCAGTTGATTGAATATCGTAGTGAATATAATAACGGCCGCGTAAGTGTTAGTTTAAGTGCTATTCAGCTGAGAGATTATCAGGTGTTTTTGAATAAGCTTAATCAAAGCATCGATCAGGCACGCATGAATATAATACATAAAAAACAACTATGTGAACAACAAAAGCTAAACTGGCTTAAGACCCGTTCAAGAAGCAAAGCGCTTGATGCGGTGATAGTTAAGTACCAGATGCAGGAAGCACAAATTGAAGCAAGGATTGAACAAAAAGAACAGGACGAGTTTTCCAGTAGACCTAAAAAGTAGCTGGCATTCAAATGTTGGCCCACCATTTGCAATTCTGTATATAACACAATCAACCTTGATGCAGGTGGGCTATGGAATTACGCCAACAATTCGATATAAATACGACGCCAAAAGTGCAAAAATCAACCGATGTACGCTCTCAT